>VFQQ010000066.1_pt1 | contig 270332 bp, 257 predicted proteins | sample 3512341 | NCBI WGS metagenome assembly VFQQ01 (sample SAMN10412373, study PRJNA504923) | tailings metagenome | isolation source: Relicate 2 Philex TSF1 revegetated site | place: Philippines: Tuba, Benguet | collected 2017-08-29
TTACCCCAACAGTGAAAGCAGCGAAAAGATGAAAAAGCAGGCGGATGTTCAGGGTATGGAGTTTAGTTTGTTTCCCTCTCCGTGTCCTCCGTGACCTCCGTGTTTTACCCCAACAGTGAAAGCAGCGAAAAGATGAAAAAGCAGGCGGATGTTCAGGGTATGGAGTTTAGTTTGTTTCCCTCTCCGTGTCCTCCGTGTACTCCGTGTTTTTACGCCAATATCCGTTCCATCAATCCCCCAAATCCTTCCGCTTGCAAATACTGCCCATCGTGGTACACATTGCACTGCAGTTTGAGGTAGGCTAGCTTGCCGTCGCGGCGCAGTACTTCCAACAGCACATTGCCAAAACGTTGGTTGATTTGTCCAGTTGCCACGGCCTCGGCATGCAAACGCGGTTTCAGATAGCGTTTGTGCAGCTCGTGCCAAGCCTCACCCACGGGCCATATTTTGCGTTCGTTTTGTTTTTCGGCATAACCCCAGTCCTGCAACTGTTCGGCCAGGCGATCGAGTAAAAAATCGTAGTGTTTTTCGGGCACGCCCACCTCGGCATACCACATAAAGCCCGAGGCCTGGGTATTTTGCAGCAGCACAAATGCAGGCACACTGCCCGGCTCCTCGGCTGCTTGTTCGTAATGCGCCCGCAACAGCCGCCGGTGCTCGGCCTCCTGGTGGGTTTGGTAGTGCCGCATTTCGCTCACAAAACGTTCGCTGCGTTGCAAAGGCTCGTGCACTAGTTGCTGATCGGCTGAACTCACCGATTTACCGCCCAGCAATTGCTGCAATTGATCAATCCACGCATATTTGGCCATGAGAGAATAACGGATTTGAGGGGTGAAAGTTCACAAAGCTTCGTTTGATTAGCCCTAGGGGGATTGTATTTACGCCCTGTTATATTATGGAAAATAAAATATAATAAAAAACAACACGAAAATTTGGTGTGTATTGTTTTTTTTTTTTTACAATTGCAATGAACAATGTTATGTGGCCACTTGATTGTTTGCCCTGACCCGGGTTGAGGGTTAATTTATCAAACCTTAATTCAAATGAAACAACTCACAAGCATTCTCCTGTTGTCATTGGCTCTGGCTTCATGCAGCAAGGAACAAGTTCAGCCAATGCCAAGCGCTGACTCGGAGCGAATTATTAAACCTAATTTTCGCGCGGCTCCAACACCTAATGAATTGTTATGGTATGATGACGATCCAACCGACGATAATGAAACATTAACCGTCACCTGCGTTCCGAACCCAGTAGATTGTGGACCTTGGATCATAGTGAAAGGTAAGGCTTTCGCTTTTGCACAATTCACCAATGCCATCAACAGCGATGAATTGCAAGCCTATTTTTCGGGATCGACCTGGCAAAATCTATTTGATGAATTTGACGCAGACCTACTTGCAGGATTGCAAAATGGAAGCATCCTGATTACGGAAGTGGAGAAATCTGCCGACAATTCGCGCATCTTTATTGTTCATTATGCCAATCAAGAAGCTAACAAATCCAATAACCTGTTAGCGCTGCCGTTTGACACCAATGAATAGTACAAGCCAGTTGTATTGCAAGGCACTCCTTTTGGGAGTGCTTTGCATCGCCTGTGAACAGGCAACCACATCAAAGGAAACGCCTGCGATTTCTTTGCCCTGGCCCAAGGAGGGACATACATCCGTTGAGGTGATAGACGGTCAATTGGTTTATTTGAACGCGTTGGATGGTGAAATTCGCATCATTCGAGAAGGACAAGTCGACACATTTAAGAATGTATATGACACCGATTTCCCTTTTCGCCCATCTGATATTTTTAGTTTAGGGAATGACTTGTACTTGATCAAAGAAGATTCCTTGCAAAGGCTCGGTGCTGAAGACAAACAAGTTGTGCCATTACTTCCTGACAAAGGCTACTTTAGAAGTTCTTATACACCGAGTATCAAGTTCGGAAACAGTGTATTTCTACACCAAGGAACCACAGATTCATTACCAACCATGATTGGAAAGACCAAGCGCTTGGGTTGGCAGTGCAGTGTTGCGAAGTTAACCTTTACGGCCAACGCTGGAGGCTTTTCGGTGGTTGAACAGGCAATGCCTTTGCCATTGGTGCCTTTCAAAGATAATGACGGCAATTATTACGGTTTTGCCTCTTTTTTATCACAATCGGCCGCCACAGGCGTATTGTCTTACGAGCGTTATGCTACAGTGTATTTATTTGATTTGAATACCAATGAAGTAGTTGATTCAGTTGAATTTTATAATCTGAGCGATTTCGGTCAAAAACCGGTCCCTGAGAATGCCAGTATGAATCAAAAGCGACTTTACTACCACGAACAGCCTCGTTACAAAGCCGCATTTTTGAAAGGGAGAGAAATTTGGAGAGTACTGCGATGGAAGGAAAACCAATGGTTGATGACCTTTCATTTGGATACCCGTAAACTACAAAAGTTCAAAATCCCGAAGGAAAGACCTTTGACTTTGTTCGAATTGAATGGTGATTTGTACAGAATAGAAGATAAGATATCAGAAAATGGCACTAAAACGATGCATTATTATCTGCTTACTGACGCTGAGCTCATGCGCCTCAAAGGACAATGAATACCTTGAGAAAGCTAGTGCCGATTTAGAGCAAAGGCAAATAGCCAAGGCTGTTTATATCCAAGGTAATGGTTGCTTGGCCTGTATTCAACCAGAATTGGAACAATTTGTCGCTGACTCATCAACATGGATCATTCTTCATTCGAAGCTTGATTTTTTAAAAGGAGCGTTCAAACCCAAGGTTTGGGTCGATTGGGAAGGCCATTTCAGTCCAACCACTATGGACACTTCTTATTTTCATGTTTTCATTCAACATGATAAATGGCTTTATCGCACATCAAACACTGCCAATGAAGTGAATCAAATATTGAAAACGCATTCATTCGAAGTTGGAACAAATTAATTGCCCTGATAAGGAAGAATATTTCAGCGCTTAGAATATCCCCAATACTGTCATGCTAACTGAATATCAACCATGGAAAGACTGCGCACATATAAAAAGTATGGAGGTGCAATATCCTACAGCGACGAAGACGGCCTCTTTTTTGGTAGCCTCCATGGCATCAATGATTTGGTAACTTTTGAAGGCGACTCGGTGGCCAATTTAAAGGCAGCTTTCAAAGAAGCGGTTGATGATTACTTGGCCAGTTGCGAAGCCATGGGCAAACAGCCCGAAAAAGTATACAAGGGCCAGTTTAATGTGCGCGTTGCCGCTCCTTTGCACCGTTTGGCTGCTTTGCACGCGGCGCAACAGCGCATTACCCTGAACAAATGGGTAGAGAATGCGATGAAAAAGGCTTTGGAAAGAAGTGCTGACGAAGTTTCCTAGTGGAAGCCTAGAGAAGCAGAGGTTTTGGCTAGAGTTCACTAAGGCAAAAACACGCTCGCCGGTAGCTTTAGATATGACTTGAGTCGTTGAGCCATTTTTAAGGTGAGGTCGCGTTTGCCCGACAGCACTGCCGAAACATGCCCCTTGCTGCCTATAACAGGTTCAAGGTCTTTGTTTTTTAGTCCCAGCTCGGTCATTTTCCACTTGATGGCTTCAAGAGGGTCAAGTTCAGGTATTTGGTAATGTGCTTCATCGTAATGCTGAATGAGTAATGAAAGCAATTCCATTTCTGCTTGTTCTTCACTGCCAGCAGGAGCATGAAAAATTTCCATTAAACGCATGCTGGCTGCGTCGTACTCGGCTTCGGTTTTGAGAATGGTCCAGTTCGCTTTCATTTGGTAAAAATTTTAGGATCGTAGGTGATCTGTTCTACATCTATTTTGTCGTATGCACTGTGTGGGCCAAACCAGACCACATAACATGCTTGCTGCAGGTAATTGACGGAGACAATAAGCCTATAATCATTGCCTTTGATATTAAAAACCACACGGTTTCCATTGATTACACTTGCATTTCGATATACGGCCTTCAAGGCTTGCATATTGTCAAAGCGGTGGGCGGTAAATTCAGCGTACCATATCAATAATGGATTTTTTGCCATGGGGTACTTCTCGCAGTACCAAAGAATGGTCTTTTTTACCAGGACCCGCATGAGGTAAAGATAAAGGGTTTTCAAATTGCAAACAAATGAGGTTCAAATAAACCTAACCAGATTCCGGCAAACCGCATTGGTATGTACTATAAGGCTAAATTTTGCTATGTTCGCTTGTGTACGGACTTGATTTTAAAGACGCGCCGACCTCTACCCCAACCAATTTGTAACCGTGAGCAGCTACCAACAATACACCAAACACTATTTTGCCAATGACCGGCGGGTGTGCGGGCTGTGAATCACACCATTCCTACGAACAATGTGTCAATAATCACATTATTCCTATGAAAAATGTGATAAAAATCACATAATTGGCATGTATGCCCTTTTACATTTCAGTAAATCACTCCTCGGCTTCATCGCTCACAGACTCGCCACCATACAAAATCGACAATATGGCGCCCTTGTTTAAGTAAGCCCCGCTGGTGCGGTTGCTCAAGCCAATGATGGTGGTATGGTCGTCGGGCAGGTGCACCAAAAGTGTTTTGAAACCGCGCCACCAACCGCCGTGGAAATAAACGGTTTTGCCCGAGGGGAGGTTGTACATCCGCCAGCCATAGCCGTAATTGCTCTTTTTGCGTTCGGGATTGTAGGGCTGCAGGGCCATCTGCATGCTTTTTTCGCTGATGAGCACCTGGTTGAACAGCGCCTTTTCCCAAGCATATAGATCGTGCACCGAGGCATAAATGCCCTTGTCGCCCACCACCCCATTGAGGAAATAGTTGGGAGTTATTTCGCGACCGCCGCTGTAGCCCTTGAGGGCCAGTTCGGGCAAATCTTTGCCGGCCTGCATCAAAAAGGCGGTTTTCATGCCCGCAGGCTCAAAAATGTGCTTTTTGAGGTAACGGTGAAAGGGCATGCCACTCACTTTTTCTACCATCAAAGCCAAAAGGGCATAGCCGGTATTGTTGTAATCGAACCGGCGGTCGGGCGGAAAAAATGGCTGCTGCGGCTGCTCGGTAATGAGCTGCAGCATCGACTGGTTGTTGGGGTACTCGCTGTGGTCGGGCCACAAACGGTCGAGGTCGTACATATAATTGCTCAAGCCCCCGCGGTGGCACAACAGCATATGTACCGTAATGCCGCGGTGCGGAAAATCGGGGAAATACTGCTGCAGGCTGTCGGTGAGCTTGATTTTGCCCTGCTCAACCAATTGCAAAACAGCCACCGCGGTGAACTGCTTGCTTACCGAGGCGAGCTCGAACAAATGTTCGGTACGCAAACTGTCGCCAGCTTTCCGGCTAGCCAAACCCACAGCGCCTTCGTATAAAATTTGTCCCCGGTGCGCAATCAGTACGGCACCGTTGAAGCCCTGCCGCCGCAATTGAATTTGTAACAGGCTGTCGAGCGCGCGGGCCTTGCGGGCCATATCGGCCGGGTCGTTGATGAATACCTTGCCGGGCTTATCGGCCACGTAGGCATTTTTACCTTGCTCCTTGCAGGTGAACAGCAGGGGCAGGGTGAGCAAAACAATGAGAAAAAAACGCCCTATCGGACGCTTTCGGCGCATCAGCCCTCCATGATTTTGCCCAAAGCCTCGTCGTACAACTGGCCAAACTGGGCGATGTTGTGGTATGCTTTGCCGTTGATGCGGATGTCGCCCTCGGTTACCTCACCCAATTTGCGGAAAGGAATGCCCGATTCGTACAGCAACTTCTCCAAAACAGGCTGCTCCATGGGGTCGATGCTGATGATGGCGCGGCTCTGGCTCTCGCCAAACAGGAAGGCGTCGGTGCGGAGCGCGGCATCGGTCTGGATATCGAAGCCCAAACCCTTGTAAAAACCCGATTCAATGAGGGCAATGAACAAACCGCCGTCGGCCAAATCGTGCATGTGCTCGGCCAGGTTGCGGTCGCGCAGCTGCTTGAGCACGCTGTGGAGTTGCTTTTCGGCTTCCAATGAAAAATGCGGACAAGTACTGTGCTTGATGCCGTGGTAGCTGTATATGTATTGCGAGCTGCCAAGGTCGTTGTTCATCTCGCCCAGCACATAAATCAAATCGCCGGGTTGCTTGAAATACATGGTTTGCAGCTGCTCTTTTTTGTCGAGAATGCCCACCATGCCGATCACAGGCGAAGGGTAAACCGGACCTTCGTAGCTCGATTGGTTGTAGAAACTCACGTTACCGCCGGTTACAGGCGTACCGAGAGCCAAACAAGCTTCGCCCATGCCTTTGATGGCACCTACAAACTGCCAGTATACTTCGGGATTGTAGGGGTTGCCAAAATTCAAACAGTTGGTTACCGCCACCGGCTCACCACCCGAACAAACGATGTTGCGGGCAGCTTCGGCTACCGCAATGGCAGTGCCTTGGTGCGGATCGGCGTATATGTAGCGCGAATTGCAGTCAACCGACATGGCCAAGGCCTTTTCGGTGCCACGCACATCCACCACGGCTGCATCGCTGGGCTGGTTGGTGCCCATGTTGATGGTGCCCACCATGCTGTCGTATTGCTGATACACCCACTTCTTTGAACACAAATTGGGGTGGGTGGCCAAGTGCTCCATCACCGGCAACAAATCGGCAGGTTGTGGCACGGCGGCATTGTTGTATTTGGCAATTTCCTGCAAGTAAGCAGGTTCCTTGTATTCGCGGTGGTAAACCGGAGCGCCGCCGCCCAATACCAGGCTTTCGGCAGGCACATCGGCTACCAGCTCGTCGTGCATAAAGAACTTCAGACGCTCGCCTTCGGTTACTTCGCCAATTTGAACGCAGTTGATGTCCCATTTGTCGAAAACAGCCAACAGCTTGTCTTCATGGCCTTTTTTGCAAACGATGAGCATGCGCTCTTGCGATTCTGAGAGCAAAATCTCCCAAGGCTGCATATGGGATTGGCGGGTAGGCACGCGGTCGAGCCAAATCACCATGCCGTGTTCGCCCTTGGCCGACATCTCTGAGCTCGAGCAAATGATGCCCGCAGCACCCATGTCTTGCATGCCCACAATGGCGCCGGTATCAATGGCTTCGAGGGTGGCTTCGAGCAGCAGTTTTTCCTGGAAGGGGTCGCCCACCTGCACCGATGGCAGGTCGTCGGCCGAATCTTCGGTGATGTCTTTAGAAGCAAAGGCCGCCCCGTGGATGCCGTCTTTGCCCGTATGCGAACCCACAATGAAAACCGGATTGCCCACACCGTACGAAATGGCCGAAACGGTTTTGCCTTTTTCTACGATGCCCACCGACATGGCGTTCACCAACGGGTTCACCGTGAAGCAATCGTCGAAATACACTTCGCCACCCACGGTAGGTACGCCAAAGGCATTGCCATAGTCGCCAATACCCTTCACCACTCCGCGGATGATCCATTTGGTGCGCTCTTGTTGCAAATTGCCAAAACGCAGGCTGTTGAGCTGTGCAATGGGGCGCGCACCCATGGTAAAGATGTCGCGGTTGATGCCGCCGACGCCGGTAGCTGCTCCTTGGTACGGCTCAATGGCCGAAGGGTGGTTGTGCGACTCAATTTTGAAGGCGCAGCCCAAGCCGTCGCCAATGTCTACCAATCCCGCATTTTCTTCGCCCGCCTTGGCCAGCATGCGCTCACCGTCTTTGGGCAGGGTTTTGAGCCAAACGATGGAGTTTTTGTACGAGCAGTGCTCGCTCCACATCACCGAATACACGCTCAACTCATTGAAATTGGGCGTGCGGCCCAGTATTTCGCAAATTTTGTCGAACTCTTCGGGCAACAAGCCCAGCTTTTGGGCGGTTTCTACAGTCGGCAATTTATCTTCCACGGGTGGTTATTTAGCGGTTTGGAGGCGACCATTGCGGTCGAAACGGAGGGTTTGTGTTTTTTTGTCGGGACAAGCCAGCACAGCCTCAAGTGTGAACTGCTCCTGGGTTTCGAGCGAGCGCAGCTGCCTGAGGGTGCAACTGCCGTATTCTTCCTTGAGGGTAACTACAGTAGGGAGCGGCAATTCGGCTTCGCTAACCGTGCTTTCTTTGCTGATCCAGCGCAGGTCTTTGCCATACACTACCTTGCGTTGGCGGCCCAAATGTTCAAAATCGACCCTGAAATTACCGTCTTGCTTGCGCCACTGCACCTTGGTAGCGGCAGGATACGTATCGCGGAAAACCACGAGCATATCGTAGGGCACTTTTTTGGTTTTAATTTTTTGGGCTTGGGTAGCCGGTGCCAAAAGCAGCACAAAAAGGAGGGAGAGGAGAAGGCGCAACGGCATGGGCGCAAAAATACGCTATTTGCGAAGAAGTTGAAAGTGCGATGGAAGGCTTGCTGGAATTAACCCAAACCTTGGGCAAGGAGGAGTGCCTTCACTTCATTAACTGGCATGTCGAGCACCTTGGCCATTTCGCTGCTGTTCAAATTTTCTTCGAACATATGGCAAATGGCACTGCTTGCAACCTGCCTGAATTGTGCTTCGGTTGCTCGCTGTTTGATCTTTTGAATGCTGGAGCCATAGCCTTCCCAATATCCTTCTAAAAAACCCTCTGCCCAATAGGTATAAAGTGTTTCTTCGGTAAAATAACCTTTATCGATGAAAGGTTGTGCTTTCGCTCTTTTTTCGGGAGGTATGGGCGGAATTTCAATCACGGCTTACAAAAGTTCTTTGTTAATAAGTATGTCCCTTACTTCTTCTTCTGAAATTTCTAGGAACAAGGCTATCTGGCCAATGGGCATTCCTTTTCTAAACATATTACATGCGGCTTTGGCAATGCCAAGCTGAATGCCTTCCTCTCTACCTTCCTCTCTACCTTCCTCTCGGCCTTCCTCTCTACCTTCGTACTTTCCTTCTTGCCAATAGGTTTCCAAGGTGTCTTCTGTCACCAATTGCTCATCTACAAGGCGCTGGTATTTGGCTTTTTGTTCGGGAGTCATGAGCGTAAAGTTTAATTCTTTATCAATGGCTGTCAGTCCTTTGGCGTGGTAGTGTTGTGGTAAGCTGCTGTTTTTGAAGTAGTAAATCCATTCGTCGAGCGGACTTTTTGCCACATTATCAAAGTTATTGATTTTTAAAATATAGAACTCAGGAAAGAGTTCACCCGCCCATTTTTTTTGTTTGTCTTTGCTTTGCAACCTGCTCAAAGCCAACTCATCGCCCATGTGCTTGCCAATGAAATGGAATCGACCGTGGTAAATGTAGTCGCGCCCTTGGCCTAAATCGAAGTACACAATATTTACTGAAAACACCTTGCGTACTTTTTTATAAGCGTCACCGAGCTGTATGTATTCGGTGATGAGACGAGAAACACCAAACAACATCCGTTGAAAATAGTCAGATTGCCGGTAATACTGGAGTTCAATGATCACAAGCTCTTGTTGGTCGGTTTCGCAAAGCAGATCCACCTGGTTGCCTTTTTGTGCAGCACTGTCTTTGTTCGATTCAGAATCGCTCAAGTGCAGAATTTTGATGTCTATACCGAGCAATTCGGTTAAAAAGCCTTCTAGAATCTCAAAATTCGACTTCTGCCGAAGCAGTCGTTTTAGCGCCCAATCGAAACTGATGTGGGTGCGTATATGACGAGGTGCATTCATCCCCAAAACTACCCATCGTCAAAGCCTGCAGTCGGTATTAAACGTTTATAAACGCTTATCATCGGCTCTTTGCACATGTAGAATGTTTTGGGTGAGGATCAAAACGTATAAATAGAAATAAAATATGAAAAAATGACGTTATGCGCTTCTAAAATACGACATTAAGACTCAAACAACAGTCAGATGTAAAAAAATTTTACTCGAAACGAAATTTTACCCTACTTTTGTGCCATAATTTTTAAAAATATGTCAACCATTCGCAAAGAAGCATTGCAAACCGTAAGGACACGTCAGTTGATCCAGGTTCAGGCTCCTACCGCCAAAATCTCGCAGATTTTTGGTGAGAACGTATTCGATCGCAAATCCATGCGTGAGTTTTTGGCCGAAGATGTATACGAAAGCCTGATGGCCTGCATTGAAAAAGGCACCCGGGTTGACAAAGAAATCGCCCAACAAGTGGCTACCGGCATGAAAAACTGGGCCATGAGCAAAGGCGCAACGCACTACACCCACTGGTTCCAACCACTCACGGGTGCAACTGCCGAAAAACACGATGCTTTCTTCTCGTTGAACAACGACGGTGAAGCCATAGAGGCCTTCAGCGGCGGCGCCCTCGTGCAACAAGAGCCCGATGCCTCGAGTTTCCCCAATGGCGGCATCCGCAATACTTTCGAAGCGCGTGGTTATACCGCCTGGGACCCTTCGTCTCCGGCCTTCTTGTTCAGCGGTCCTGCGGGCAAAACCCTTTGCATTCCTACCATTTTTGTGTCGTACACCGGCGAATCGCTCGATTACAAGTCGCCGTTGCTCAAGTCGATTGGCGCCGTGGAAGCAGCTGGCGTTTCGGTAGCGCAGTATTTCGATAAAAACATCACCAAAGTTTATCCCACCCTCGGCATCGAGCAGGAATATTTCTTGGTAGATGGCACTTTGTTCGCTGCACGCCCCGACCTGATGTTGGCTGGCCGCTCACTCTTTGGTCATGCCCCCGCCCGCGGTCAGCAGCTCGAAGACCACTATTTTGGCTCCATTCCCGAGCGCGTACATGCGTTCATGGTTGACTTGGAGTACGAAGCCCTCAAATTGGGTATTCCCTTGAAAACCCGTCACAACGAAGTGGCTCCGGGTCAGTTCGAATGTGCGCCTTTGTTCGAAGAAATCAACCTGGCTGTTGACCACAACCAACTGCTCATGGACTTGATGGAAAAAATTGCCAAGCGCCACCATTTCCGCGTATTGCTCCACGAGAAGCCTTTTGCAGGCGTAAACGGCTCAGGCAAGCACAACAACTGGTCGCTCAGCACCAATACCGGCAAAAACCTGCTCTCACCCGGCAAAACCCCGAAGAACAACCTCATGTTCCTCACCTTCTTCGTGAATACCATCAAGGCATTCCACGATTATGCCGACCTCATCCGCGCAGCCATTGCTTCTGCCTCTAACGACCACCGCTTGGGCGCCAACGAAGCACCACCCGCCATCATGTCGGCTTTCTTGGGCGAGCAGCTGAGCCGCATCCTCGATGAAATTGAAAAGGGTAAAATTGAGCACAACGAAAGCGAAGTGCGCAGCCTCATGCACAGCATCAAGGCCATTCCTGAAATTTTGCTCGACAATACCGACCGCAACCGTACCTCGCCTTTTGCCTTCACAGGAAACAAGTTCGAACTGCGCGCGGTAGGCTCCAGCGCCAACAGCGCCCAGGCCATGACCGCCTTGAACACAGCCATGGCCAAAACCCTCACCGATTTCAAAGCAGAGGTAGACAAGCTCATCGGCGATGGCGACAGCCGCGAAACCGCATTGCTTACTGTGATCCAGAAGTACATCAAGCAGACCAAAAAAATCCGCTTCGAGGGCAATGGTTACGGCGAAGAATGGCGTTTGGAAGCAGAAAAACGCGGCTTGGCCAACGTCCGCACCACGCCACATGCCTTGGATGCCATGATGACCAAAAAGGCCATCGACCTATACACCAAAACCGGCGTATTTACCAAGCGTGAAATCGAAGCCCGTCATGAAATATTGTTGGAAGATTACATCAAAAAAATCCAAATCGAATCGCGCATTATTGGCGACATGGCCTTGACCAAAATTGTACCTGCAGCCGTATCGTATCAAAGCACTTTGGCAAGCAACCTCAAAAGCTTGAAGGAGCTCGGCATCAGCAGCAACAGCCTCAAAGGTCAACTCGATTTGTTGGAGCGCACCAGCAAGCACATCAATACCATCATTGAAAAGGTAGAAGCCATGCGTCTTACACGCAAACGCCTCAATGAGGTAGAAGATGCCCGCGAACGCGCCATTGGTTATTGCGATGAGGTGAAGCCCTTCTTCGACGAAATCCGCTACCACGCCGACAAGCTCGAACTCATTGTGGATGATGAGCTGTGGCCATTGCCCAAGTACCGCGAGCTGTTGTTCATTAAATAAGCAGCCTGCTCATCCATTAAAAAAGCCGGTCTCCCAACGGAGCCGGCTTTTTTCATTCAGGGTTTAAAAGATTTGATGAATTAGCGCTTGCGGAATACCAGGGTAGAAGTAAACTGCTGTCCGAAAAAGTCGAAAGGAAAGCTCAAGGCCATGGCAGTGTCACCGCGCATGTTAACGGTTCCGCCAATGGCGTCGCCCATAAAATCGAAGGCCATCATGCGGGTGGTTTCATTCAGGCCCCACTGTCCGTAGGTGTCGGGAGTGCTTCCATCGCAAACCACCAGGTGTTCTGAGATGCGCAGACTATCGCCGCCCATGAAGTAGAAGCGGTCGTCGCGCGAACAGTCTTCTACAAAATATTCGTAGAAATCTACCACTTGAGTGGTATCGGCATCGGGCCGGGCCGTCCACGCAATTACCTGCCAAGGCTGGGCCATGATTTGTTGACGTAAGGTAAGGGCGGGTGGATTGTTCGGTGTGCCAGGGTTGGTTGGAACAGGAGCAATGTCTTCTTTTTTACATGCCGTGAACATCATTCCGAAGCTCAAGAGGGCGAAAAGGGTTTTTTTCATGGTGTTTTTGATTTACGCCTACCCTATGAATAAAGGTTGTGCCAAAGTCGCCGGCTTTCAACTTGTTGACGCATCTTGCGTGCGGCCTGTCGTATAATGTCGAAAAATGCCCTGTTTGGGCCTATGAGCGTTGTTTGGCTTCTAAACGCCGGTTGAATTGCAGCAGCAAAGCATGTACAAAAGAAAAGACCAAACTGAACAGCAAGGCTTGCCAAAAACCATCCACCTCAAAAGCAGGCACCAGTTCTGCAGCCAACAAGATAATGATGGCATTGATCACCAATAAAAACAAGCCAAAGCTAAAAACAGTAACCGGAATGGTGAGCAATACCAAAAGGGGCTTCACCACCAGATTCAAAAGGGTGAGCACAGCTGTCACAATCAATCCTGTAACAAAGTTGGGGATGTGTACACCAGGCAATACCATGGCGGCAATCATCACCGCAAAAGCCCCAATGATGAGTTTGGCTAAAAACTGCAGCATCTCAATGTGTTTTTACAAAACTCGCCTGATATTGCCCTTGGCTGGTTTGAAGCATCATGAAATAACGGCCTGCGGGTAATGATTCAATACGCAAGTGGCAATGTTCTCCCGCTGCCTGATACCTTATTGGCACCACCTGCCCTAGCATATTGGTTACTGTCAGCTGCTGTACTTCGCCTGCATAACCACGGATCGAAAGTGATTCATGAGCCGGATTGGGAAAAAGCTGAACCGATGATTTGATATTGGCCACATTGCTCAGCACACCCAAGCGCAGGCCTAAATTCCGAGTGTCGTTCGAAACCCGTTGCACTCCACCTCCCAAAGTGGCGGTTACTTGCCATTGGGTATTTACCAAACTGCCAATGCCGTTACCAGCTTGCTGCAATTGGCGACTCAAAAAGCCAAAAGGCAAGGGGAGTACGGTGTCGTTCAAAGCAGGTAAGGTGAGCAAGGCCTGCTGGGTGCCCGCATCGCGCAATTGGAAGGTATAGAGAGGCTGATTGCCGTTAGAACCAATCGTACGCTGCCAACGGAAAGTTACCACCGAATTGGTATCGCCTGCGAGCTCTATTTCTAATCCGCTAAAAGGAGCCAACAAGGCAAAGGGCGCCAAACTTACCCCACCGGTACCCGCACCGGCAAATACGGGAATGGTGGTAGTGCCCTGGCCGGGAATATTGCTATTGAACTGTAGCGAACCACTGAAATTTTGACCTGTACCTGTGTACTGCAGTTCAATAAGGGCCGATTCGCCGCGGGGAATACTCAAATTACTGCCTGCACTCGTTATCAATCCCACCCCAGTGGTGCTCACATTGCCGAGTTGTAATGTTTGGTTTCCAGTATTGACCACGAATACACGGTAGATTGCCTGCGCTCCACTTGCAACCTGGCCCAGCTGAACCAAGGTGTCGGATAAAAACATACCTGCAAGTTGAGGAATAGATGCTATGCCGCGAACTTGGTCCATACGGTCGAGGAACTGAGGATAATCGATGTATGGATTGCGGTTTTGCTGAAACGATTGGATGTCGTCGTTGCGCTTGCGCAAGACACTATCGGGCGGGAAAAGTTTGAGCCATTCGCGCAAATCGTTTTCCTGACCTGCCGATAAAAAGCCCATGTTTACCGAGCTGTTGGTATAGTAGCGTGTGGCAAAGTACAAAATGGAGGCAGCTGCGGCGGCTTTGTGCACGTCGCGCGGCTCAAAATTCGTGGGGTCGGCTTTGCTGCCGCCCATATAGGTGCTATTCGGGTTGGGTACCCAACGCAAAGGTTTATTGCCTCGTGCAGAATTAGTAGGCCCGTCGCTTACATACAAATGGTGCAAGTCGCTTTGCATGGGCTCATTGGTGGCACCCTGGCTTTGTGGCCAGGTATGCTCGGTATTCATGGTGTAAGGCGCATTGTTCAGCGTACCAGTACTCAGCGCACTGTTGTAAGAAATGGTGCGTCCGGTATAAACGCACTCATTTTTATAGCCTTCGGGGTGGGTGGGTTGACGGCCGTTTACTTTCCAGTTGTCTATGGTATGGAACATGTGAATGCGTGCCGTATTGTAGCCCAAGGAGGTATAAGGGCTTCCGGTACGGGTATTGAGCGCCGTACGCAAATCATTGCCCTCCAAGTTTTGGGTGGAACTGTAATATGCCCTGCTGTAGGTTCCTTGGCCGCGTAAATCGACTCGCAAACTGCCCCCATTGCCGTTGTGCTGCACAATAAGCTCGCTGTTGTTGAGGATGTTGTGAAGTGGCTTGAAGTAAACTTTTACTGTCCTTTGGGCTGCACCTGCCAACGTAAAAACCGAATCAGGCGTCCAAAAGGGCCGGTGCTGATACACTTCAAAGGTGTTCAAACGGCATTGTACCGCCTGACTGCCCGTGTTGGTGATGGTGAAAGTAAGGCTGTCGAGGCCCAATTCAGTGGTTGGTGGAAACTGCAGCAAAGCAGTGCTCAAGCTAAGCGATTGTGCCAGCGCACTGCCAGCAAAGAGCACCAGGAAAAAAGTGCTGCGCAAAAAACGAATCATGTGCCAAAACTAAGGATTTAATTGCACATGACCTTTAAGCTTCCATGAAGCTTATCGCTCTACCAATGCGAACACACCAATGCTTAGTCCAATGGGGGCTTCAACCCATTCGGCTTGAGAGGTGCTGCGGATGTAGCTTTTTTTGTTCATCTTCGATTTGAAGTAAAGCGTTCCCGGCCCCATATCGCGAATGTATTCTATGCTTACTAAAAAATCACCCTGCACGGCAATCGCATAAGGCTTTACATCAATGGCTAAGGTTTCCTTGAGTTCCACCTTGTTGTAAACCAATATAATGGGTTCCTGCAGCAGGTTTTCGAAGCTGCCGTCGGCCAGTTTGCGGTACACATTCAGCCTAAAGTGAACAGAGTCGTAAGTGCATTTCCCAAAATTTATTTGCACCTGGTCAAGCAAGGCAGGCTTTTTCGAATGCATCAACACGCCACACTCTTTCCCCAAAATGTTCTGATTAAAGCCCGCCTGAAGCACAGGCGATTCGGTGAAATGTCCAAAAAATTGTTCCTTCAAACGGGTGGCTTTTACACTCACCTCGGGCAGGGAGCTTACTTGCCGACTCATCAAAACAGGCACACCCAATTGATGCATCACATCTACAGGCACTTTCACCGGCTCATATCCAATACAACTGAACAGCAAGGTGTCTTCTAAAGCATTCAGCGGAAGTTCAAGCTTGAAGTGCCCGCGCTCATCGCTCACCGTACCTATGTTTTTTCCTTTTACGCCAATATTTACATAAGCAATGCCCGCAGCACCTTGGGCAGAAACAACCCGGTTTTGAATGCTAAGCACTTGTGCTTGCGCTGTAATTGCCGCGGTGAAACACAATAAGCTAAATAAAAAACGGGTGGCTATCATCGGTTAAAGATAAAAACCTTGTTCTTGCTGCTGTCGGCCAATATGCCCAAGGTAATTTCGAGGGTCTGTGCATTGGGCAAGCGGTAGCTGATGCGCTGCGGAAAATCGTGCCCTGCGTTTTCGAAGACGAATAAGGAATCGGCAATGTAGGTCGACAGCAAGAATGGAATGGCCTTTTCATCGTTCTGACCAATTACCCGCGCAATGTAGGCATAGGAGCTGTCGCCACGGGGCTCCAATTGCAAGGCTTCCAATAAAGTGCTGTCGCCATTTTCGATGCGGTAAACCGCACCTTGCCAGTATCCATCGGCACGGGCCTGCCAATGCTCGCTAACGGTAGCATACTGGCCTTTTTTGGTCCAATCGCCCGCTAAAATGCTGAAGTCGATTGCTTGCTTTCGGCCTGCTTGGTTGGCTGCCGTAGCATCGCTGGCAACGCCCTGTTCGCCACTATCTGATCCGCAAGCCGCTAAAAGCAACATGCCAAGTGCCCACCATTGCTTCATTCTGCCAACTTGAGTTTTTCGGTGTTTTCGGCCAGTTCAAGCGCATCGAGCATTTCCTGTATATCGCCGTTCAAAAAGGCATCGAGGTTATAAAGTGTCATACCAATGCGGTGGTCGGTGACCCGGCTCTGGGGGAAATTGTAGGTGCGGATCTTCGCCGAGCGGTCGCCCGTGCTTACCAAGGTCTTGCGTTTCCCAGCTTCTGAGGCCTGCCGTTTGTTGAGCTCCATCTCGTACAATTTGGTGCGCAACATTTCCATAGCCAATTCGCGGTTGGCCAGCTGCGAGCGCTCTACCTGACAAGTTACCACAATGCCTGTTGGCTTGTGGGTGAGCTGCACTTTGGTTTCTACCTTGTTTACATTCTGTCCGCCAGCACCTCCCGAGCGCGAGGTTTGCAATTCAATGTCGGCCGGATTTAGCACCACATCAAATTCTTCGGCTTCGGGCAATACCACCACCGTGGCAGCCGATGTATGAATGCGTCCTTGCGTTTCGGTGTCGGGCACGCGCTGCACCCGATGTACCCCCGATTCGTATTTCAGGGTGGCATATACATCTTCGCCTACAATCTTAAAAATCACCTCTTTGTAGCCTCCCATGGTGCCTTCGCTTTCGTCTTGCAGGGTAATTTGCCAGCCCTTGCGCTCACAATAGCGGGTATACATACGCGCCAAATCACCGGCAAACAAACTGGCTTCATCTCCTCCAGTGCCTGCTCTTATCTCTAACAATACGTTGCGGCTGTCTTCGGCTTCTTTGGGCACCAAAAGCATGCGCAATGCCTGCTCCGTAGGCTCTACCTCGGGCTCCAATATGGCCAACTCTTCTCGTGCCATTTCCAGCAATTCGGGGTCTTTTTCGCTGCTTAAAATGGCTTTGTTGGTTTGGATGTTGCCAACCAATTCGTGGTACTGCTTGAAAGCTGCCACCAGTTTTTCCAATTCGCGGTATTCTTTGTTTAAGGCAGCATAGCGCTTCATATCGCCAAAAACAGCTGGGTCTTGTAGCTGGCGATTTACTTCCTCAAAACGGGCCTGCGCGGCCGGGTATTTGTCGAGCATGGCCCAAAATTAGCGATTTCCAACGTCGGTATGGCCGTAATGTAGCAAAGCTGTACGGCTGAGCACATAATGCCCTTGGGCGGTGACCTTGATTTGCCTTATAGCCGCTGCCTCACGATACACGAGAGGCTCTTCTACCCCCGTACGCAAATGCCAGCGCCAAGCTTTTCCCGATTTCACATAGTACAAATAATCGCCATGCGCATCTAATCGCTCCAACCCACGAATGGGAATGGTGCGCACATATTTGCCGTAAAGATCGAATTCTAAAATCCCCAAGCCAGGCTCAACCATGAACAGCTGCTCTTGGTGTTCAATCAAATAGGTGGGCTTAATCGACCCGCTAAATTGGTTTTGTAACCATTCGCCTTCTACCACCTGCCTCATGTCGAGGGCTATTTTGCGCAGCCTGAAAGCACGCTCGTCGTACAGCCAGAAGTTGTTGTCGAACGAGCGGCATACCAACGATCTCGTACTCAACTTCACTGCCTCTAACCGAAACTGATTGGTGGGATACAACATATTGTCGAGCTGGACCAAGGTGGCCAATTCGGGATAGAAAAGCAATAATTGCAGGGGGTTGAAAACATCAACACCCTCCAATGGGCCCAGAACCTGCTGCCGGTAGTTGCCAACCCATTGCCCGTTGATATCGTATTTGATCAGTTCATTGCTGCGGGTAATGAGGTAAAAACTGCCCAAATGGTCGACCGTAAAATAGCGCACAGGATGCTCTAAAGCATAGCTGCGCACCAATTGCAGGCTATCACCGGCCTTGGCGACCGAAACCAGCAGGTTGGTTATCAGGATAAGTGCGAAGATCCAAGGTCTCACCATCGAAAACAGCATAAGTATTGTAAACGATCCAGTCGCCTAAATTGATATACAAACTCCGTTCACCTACAGGCGTGCAAATGGGTAAGTGCCTGTGGCCAAAAACAAAATAATCGTAATGCTCACGCTCGAGCTTGTGCAAACAATATTGATACAGCCATTCGCGTTCGCGCTCGAAATCGCCTTCGGCTTGTCCTGCCACCCGGCTTTTGTAGCTCCAGTTTTTAGCCATGGCAAAGGCCAGGTTGGGGTGCAAGCGGGCAAACAGCCATTGGTTTAAGGGATGGCGGAATACTTTTTTGAGGCGTTTGAATCCAAAGTCGCCCGGACCTTTACCGTCGCCATGTGCCAGAAAAAAGCGTTTTCCGGCTATTTCGGTTACAAAAGTATCGCTGTGAACCTGTAGACCCAGTTCCTCTTCCAAATAACCGAAGGTCCACATATCGTGGTTGCCCTTGAAGAAGTGCACCGGTATCCCACTGTCGGTGAGTTTGGCCAGCGTGCCCAACAACCTGGTAAAGTTGCGAGGTACTACCGATTTGTATTCGAACCAAAAGTCAAAAACATCGCCCATCAGGTAAATGGCTTGGGCATGCGGAGCTATCGATTCTAAAAAAGCTACTACCTGCTTTTCACGCTGCAAACTGGCTTCCCGGTTCGGAATGCCCAAGTGAAAATCACTTAAAAAGTAGGTATGGGTGCGCTGGCTCATGCTTCGTCTTGCACCAAAAATACATACAAAGCCTTGGGTCCGTGGGCACCCATCACGAGGGTTTTTTCAATGTCGGCCGTTCGGCTTGGCCCTGTAATGGCACTTAACAAGCTGGGCAGCTTGCCGCTATGCCTTGCTTTTACCAGGTCAAAACCTGCCTTCAGGTCGAGTACCAGTTGCGAGGTAAAAGCAATCACCACATGCACAGGGGGGTAGGCCGTCATTACCCTTCCACGCGTTTGGGCCGAGCTCACCATGATGGTGCCCGACCGGGCAATAAGAGCTTCGCAGCCAGTTACGCCCACTTCCATTTCGTGTAATTTGCTGGGGTCTTTGCGGTAAGGAAATTCTACTTGGTCGAATAAGGCCTGAATGGACGGTTCAAAACAAAAAATCTGATCGGTTTGCAGCTGCTGCACCAAGGCAATGAGGTTCTCGGCAAAATCGAGGGGATTCTCGCAAAAAGCAAACTCTCCGCCCAATGCCAATAGTTCACGGGCAAAATTTACGGCAGGGTCTTCTTCGAGGGGAGGAAAAACAGGCCGTTCAAAATCAACCGCCATGTTCTTGGGCGGGGTTTTGTGGATGAGGGCTTTCCTGATCTTCTTTAGGACTTTTTCTTTCGAGGTAGTTTCGCGCATGGCAGGGCTTGTGAACATCAGCGCCCCTGTTGCCAGGGGCAGCAGGGGCGCTGTGGGTCAAAAATCAATATATCCGGTTAAATCACCAAATCACACGGACTGTTCTTCGGTGTCGGTTTGTTCATTGGCAGCCAAATCGGGTACTGGTTCGCTGCTTACTACCTGCGGAATTTCTTCCGACAAATGCGTAACGCTGTTCGGACGCGGACCAATCAAACGTTCTAAATCGGCTTGGTAAATTACTTCTTTGGCCAATAATTCCTGTGCTACCAGTTCTAGTTCGTGCCGCTTTTCACGGATGAGCTCTTTGGTTTTTTCGTAAGCATTTTCAATCAGCTTGCGGGCTTCATCGTCAATGAGTTTCGCCATGTCTTCCGAATAAGGCTTGCGGAACTGGTACTCTCCTTGGGTGTCGTTGAAGCTTACTGGACCTACTTTGGGGTTCATACCATACAAAGTCACCATACCATACGCCACCCGGGTAATGCGCTCCAGGTCGTTTTGCGCACCGGTACTAATCCGGCCAAAGAATACTTCTTCTGCAGCACGTCCACCCAAAGTCATGCACATGGTATCGAGCAACTGCTCGGTGGTGTACAAGTACTGCTCTTTGGGTAAATATTGGGCGTAACCCAAAGCAGCAACCCCGCGTGGTACGATAGAAACCTTCACCAAGGGGTCGGTACTGTCGAGAAACCAGCCTACAATGGCATGACCAGCCTCGTGGTAGGCCACTATTTTCTTTTCTTCGGGCGAAATAATCTTGTTCTTTTTCTCCAGCCCCCCAATCACCCGGTCTATGGCTGCATTGAAGTCTTCCATTTCCACCTCTTTTTTGGCCTTGCGCGCAGCAATCAAAGCGGCTTCGTTGCATACGTTGGCAATTTCTGCACCCGCAAAACCAGGGGTTTGTTCGGCTAACTTGAGGGCATTTACGTCCTTGCCCATTTTGATGGGCTTGAGGTGTACGTTGAAAATTTGCTCGCGACCTACAATGTCAGGTCGGTCAACTGTGATTTGGCGGTCGAAACGGCCCGGGCGAAGCAAGGCGGCATCCAAAACATCGGGGCGGTTGGTAGCCGCCATCATAATAATCCCTATTTCCGACGAAAAGCCGTCCATCTCCACCAAAAGTTGGTTGAGGGTGCTTTCGCGCTCGTCGTTGCCTCCCATGATTTGGTTTTTACCACGCGAACGACCCACCGCATCAATTTCGTCGATGAAAATGATACATGGAGCCTTTTCGCGGGCTTGCTTGAACAGGTCGCGCACCCGGCTGGCACCTACCCCCACAAACATCTCTACAAAGTCGGAACCGCTGAGCGTGAAGAAGGGCACTTGTGCTTCGCCAGCAACAGCTTTGGCGAGCAAGGTTTTGCCCGTACCAGGAGGGCCCACCAACAGCACACCTTTGGGAATTTTGCCTCCCAAAGCCGTGTATTTTTTGGGGTTTTTTAAGAAATCTACGACCTCCATTACCTCCACTTTGGCCTCTTCGAGACCTGCAACGTCGTTGAAAGTGATGTTTTCGCGTGTGTTTTTATCGAACAAAGTTGCCTTCGATTTGCCGATGTTGAAGATCTGCCCACCACCACCGCCTGCACCGCCTGCAAAGCGACGCATGAGCAGCAACCAAAGGCCCAACAACAAGAGCATGGGCAGCAAGAAGCTGAGGATGTCGCCAAACCACGAGCGCCTACTTTCCCACTGAACAAAGAGCTTATCTCCGCCCAGTTCTGCCTGTGCTTCAGCCAGTTTGTTCTCTAAAACCTCCGGAGAGCTTTCGTTGAAAGAGAATTGCGCTCCACCGCTTCCAAAGCTACGTTCTTGGAATTCTTTGTACTTTTCGGTGCGCAGCTTGTCTTTTTTTATGTGTACCTCAATCACATAAATGTCGTCTTGCTTAAAGCCCACCAGTTTTTCTACGTCGCCCGAAGCCAGATAGTTGTTCTTGAACTCTTGCCAACCAATTTTCTTGGGCGAACCGCCCGTATTGGCAAAATTGATACCTATAAAAAGTACCGCAATAATGATGTAAATCCAGTAAAAATTGAATTTAGGCTTGTTATCGGGTTTCAGCTCTTGCTGTTTCTTGTTTTGCTTGGCCATGTTAAGTTGCTAATGAGGTGTAAACGAAGCAGCCAATTAAAAAGTTTAATCGTACTTCTGCTGGTTGATTACGCAATGTCCTGGCGCTTGGCGTCATTCCAAAGGTCTTCGAGGGCATAAAATTCCCTTGCTTGTGGTTGAAAAACATGCGCCACCACCGAGCCATAGTCGAGCAGGACCCAGCTCGAATTTTCGCGACCTTCTACGCTGAATGGACGTTCGTGCAAGCCTTTTTTTACTTCTTCTTCAATAGAATCGGCAATGGCTTTCACTTGGGTGCTCGATTCGGCCTGGCAAATCACAAAATAGTCGGCCACCCGGTCGCGGATGCCTGTGAGGTCAAGCAAAGTGATGTCCTTGCCTTTTTTTTCCTGGATGCCATGAATAATGAGCTCCTGCAGGGCCGGAATTTCCGGTGTTACTTTCGCCATGCGTTTTGTTTACTTTTGTGCAAAAGTAGCGAATTCTTTTGCACCACGGCAGCACTTCCCCTTTGCGCATTGGCCAGCCGCTTCTCCAGCTCGACGAAGTTGATAGTACCAACAAGCGACTGTGGGAACTGGCAGCCACGGGTTTGACACCTGGTACCAGCCTGTTTGCCCATTACCAACAACAGGGTAAAGGACAAGCTGGCGCTAACTGGGAAAGCGAGGCACATGCCAATCTTTTGGTGAGTGTGTACCTGCGTACCGATTGGTTGCCTGCCGCACATCAATTCCGATTGAATATTGCCATTTCTTTGGCGGTGTATGACTTTGCCCGCATGTATTTAGGCCCAGGCACTTACCTAAAGTGGCCCAACGATTTGTTCTACAAAGACCGAAAATTGGGGGGCATTTTGATAGAAAACACCATTCAAGGCAGTTATTTGGCCGAGTCGGTAGTAGGCATGGGCATCAATATCAACCAAGTGCATTTTTGGGGCGATTTTTTGGCCACATCCTTCACCAGGGTTACAGGAAGATTTTATGTGCTCACCGATTTGTTAGATCAACTTTTTGCGTGCATCGACTTTCGGTACCAACAGCTCCAGGCAGGTCAATGGATTGAACAACGGGCCGATTACCTTGGCCGATTGCTTGGTTTGGGGGAGTTGCGCTCTTTTGAATACCAAAAGCAGCTCATCAAAGCAACCATCATAGATGTAGATCCAGAAGGGCACCTTATCTTAGATAGCAGTTTAGGACGACTGGTCATGAACAACAAAGCAATCAAATTCCGGTTCGATGAGGTCTGAATGGCTTTGCGTAGTAGATGCCGGCAATAGCCGCATCAAGGTAGGCTGGTTTCGGGCCGGAGTTTTAGAGGAAACCGAAGTGCTTGAACATGCTCAATGGGCCGATTACGCTCCCAAACATCTTGCAAAAGCAGCGATTGTGGCCTCGGTTAGTATGGAGGAGGAGGCATTGGCGGCCCCCTTTCGTGCGGCTGAACATACACAACTTCGCTTATGGCAGCCAACCGATCCCTTGCCCTTTGATTCAGTTTATACCAGTCTGCACACCTTAGGCAGCGATCGTAAAATGCTCATTACGGGTGCGAATAAATTGTATCCAGGTATAAATCGACTGGTGATTGGCTTGGGTACTTGCATCACCTATGACCTCATCGATGCATCTAATTGCCATCGCGGCGGCGATATTAGTCCGGGCATGCATATGCGCTGGCAAGCCATGCACAATTTCACTGCCCGCTTACCATTGGTTGAAATGCCAGTAAACTGGCCTGCCTTGGGCACCGACACCATTTCGGCCTTACAAGCAGGCGTTTTGCAAGGGGTGTTGGCTGAGATGAAGGGACGAAAGGCCCAATTGGACTTGATTTATAACGATTTAACGATAATTTTAAGTGGGGGAGATGCTCATTTTTTTGAAATGCGGTTCGATAACCGCATATTTGCCGAGCCTAATTTGGCGTTATACGGCCTGCATGCCCTTCTATAAACAGTTTCTTTGGTGGATAATCTGGTGTTCAGCACCCACCGCTCTATTTGCCCAGGCGTCCAATTTTGGTTCGCCTTATTCACGTTTCGCCTTGGGTGAACAACAGCCTTTTTCGTTGGGTACCCAACGCGCCATGGGAGGGGTTACCACCGCTTGGTACGACAGCGTATCGTTGAATTTGGCCAATCCAGCTTCACTTTCTGCCCTGAGGCTCACTTCTATTGAATTTGGGGCTTTTGGAAATGTATCCCGCTTGCAAACCACTTCTGCTTCCCAATACCGATCACACCTCAATTTTGGTTACCTCATGATGGGCTTTCCGGTAAACAAACGCTGGGGAACCGCAGTGGGCTTTCAACCCTTTGCTTTTACCAATTACAACATTGTAAGTCAGGTAGATTCGTCCTTTGCTTCTTGGCGCGAAGAATACCAAGGTAAAGGAGGAATTAACCAACTCACTTGGTCAAATGGCTTTGATTTAGGAAAAGGCTTTTCGGCTGGTGTAAACTTGAACATACTGTTTGGAGAAATCCTGCAAGAAAGGCGATTTGTATATCCGAGACCCGATTCTTTGTTCTTCCTCAATTTAAGAACCACTGATCGGGTGAGACTGGCAGATGCACAATTAAGCTTGGGAGTGCAATACCGCAAGCTTTTGCCGCAGCGCGTTTCGGGCAAATACCGCCAATCTATCACCTTGGGCCTTACCGCCGATGTTCCAACGAATTTACGCGCCAGCAACGACTTTGTGGCCGAGCGTTATACCTTGGTAGGCAGCCGACTCATTGTTTCCGATACGGTTCAAAACCTTTCAGGCAATGTAGGACAAATCAAGATGCCACTTTCTCTGTCATTTGGGGCGCAGTATAGCCTCGATAATTTCTTCCTGGCAAACCTAGAGGCCCGGTACCAACAGTGGAGCCAATTTTCAATGTTCGACCGTCCCGATTCGCTACTCAACAGCCTCCATTTCGCCGGAGGATTCCAATATATTCCGAAATACAATGCCATGGGCGACGGAGCTTGGTACAAGACCATGCGCTATAGAGTCGGGTTCAGGCACCAATCTGGCAACCTCAGCATCAAAGGCAACGCCATCAGTGAAACTGGTATGACCTTTGGCCTAGGAATTCCTGTAAAACGGCAGTTCTCTATGCCTTTTGTCAACTTGGGGGTTGAATTGGGGCAAAGAGGTAGTTTGAACAACGGCTTGGTACGCGAACGTTACACACGTGTGGTACTCGGCCTCACTTTAAACGACCGTTGGTTTGTTAAACGTAAGTATGATTAAAATTTGAAGTCATGAAGAAAATCATCACGCTGTTTTTGGCAGCAAGCACTTTTGCAGCATGGATGTGGGCCCAGCCCGCAGCAGCCCAGGCACCCACCACTTGTGATAAAAAATGGGGCGTCGATAGCGTTAAAACCATCCAAAACATCTCGGTTTATCGCGAGTTTTTCAAGCAAAAAAACTATGCAGCAGCCATGGAGTCGTGGAGTTATGTTTTCGCCAACGCTCCTTGCGCCCGTGAACAAACGCACGTTGACGGTGTAGCCATGTATAAAGAGTTTATCAAAAACACCAAAGATGCCGCCGCTCGCAAAAAGTTGGTCGATACCTTGTTTTTGATTTATGATGTACGCGCCGCCAGTTTCACCGAAAGTGCAGGCAATGCATTGGGAAGAAAGGCCGTAGATATGCTTTATTTCCGTCCCGATCCTAACAAAGAGGTAGTAGCCACCTTCCAAAAATCGGTTCAATTGGCAGGCAATGGCACCGAGCATTTCATTTTGCCTTATTATTTCAAGGCGGTGTTGAAGGAGTTTGCGGCAGGTGCCATGACCAAAGAGCAAGTATTGGAAGTGTATGAGCAGTTGTCGAAAATTGCAGAGGCCAATCAAGGTGGCACTGCAGCCGACAAATATGCCGAAAGCAAGCAGTCGCTCGATGCCGATTTGGCTGGCAACATCATCAAAGATTGTAACGAAATAACCGCATTGTTCGCCGCTCGCTACAAGGCCAATCCAGAGAATAAAGATTTGCGCGACCTGTTATACAGTCTGTTGCTCAGCAAGGGCTGTACCGACCGGGAGCTGTTCTTGGAAGTAGCCGTTTCGAAATACAACGATGCACCTTCGGCCCGTTTGGCACAAGTGTTGGCGCGCCGTTTCCAGCAAAACGACAATGTAGCCAAAGCGGCAGAGTACTATCAGAAGGCGGTTAATGATGCCGAAAACGACTCGTTGAAAGCGGCCTATTATTACGACTTCGCCAGCTTGTACAGCTCAAGCAAGCAATTCGCCCGTGCCCGTCAAATGGCGCAAGAAGCTGCTAAGTTGCAGCCCAACTGGGGCAAGCCAATCATCTTCATTGGTGATTTGTACGCTGCCAGTTACAGCCAGTGTGGTAGTGGCATTGAAGCGCAAAGCGTTTATTGGGCGGCAGTAGACAAATACCAGCGTGCTCGCAGCATCGACGGTTCGGTATCGGAAGAGGCCAACCAGAAGATTGCTAAATATTCGGCTTATTTCCCCAAAACCGAAACCTTGTTCTTCAACAATATTTCGAAGGGAAGTAGCTACAGTGTAGGATGTTGGATTGGTGAAAGCACCAGCGTACGTAGTTCCGACTAATCGGCATGCGCGCAGCCTTTGTTTACTTGGCGCTAGGGCTTACGGCCTGCGGCAATTCTGAAGAAAAGCTGCAGAAGTTTGCCCCGCAGGCCGAAGCATCTGCCGAGCGCGGTCGCGACGTAACCCTCATTTATTCCGATTCAGCCATAATAACAGCACGGGTGGAAGCACCCGTGCTGTTGCGTTATGCGGGTGAAAAGCCTAAAACCGAAATGCCCAACGGCATCAAGGCTACGTTTTACAGTGCAAGTGGTGCGGCCAACAGCTGGCTTACGGCCAATAGAGCCATTCAATTTCCGAATGAAGGCATCACCGAAACCCATGGCAATGTGATAGTGGTGAATGAATTGGGCGATACCCTCTATACCGAAAAGCTGATTTGGGTTGAAAAGGAAGACCGCATTTATACCGATACTTATGTGCGTATTGTGCGACCCGATGAGATCATCTTTGGCGATGGACTCGAATCGAATCAGCAATTTACACGCTACAAAATTTTGAATATCAAAGGAACCATCGCCCTCAACGAAGAGGTAGAGTAAACCGGTCTCCTATATTTGCAACATGGATCTTCTTCTCATTATCATTGGCAGTTTAGTGGCTTCCGCCTTTTTTTCGGGCATGGAGATTGCTTTTTTTTCGGCCAATCGCTTTCGCATTGAGTTGCGAAACAAGCAGGGAGATCTTCCTGCCAAGCTGATTGCAGGCTTTTTAAAAAAGCCATCCGACTTTATTGGGACCATTTTAGTGGGCAACAACATAGCACTGGTGCTTTATGGTTCTACCATGGCGCGACTACTTGAGCCGCTTATAGCCAGCCAATGGCTGTTGGCAGCCGAAAACGAGCTGGTTATGTTAACGGTTCAAACCGTATTGTCTACCATAGTGGTCTTGCTGTTCGGCGAGTTTCTTCCCAAATCTATCTTTCGGCTTTCGGCCGACCGCCTGATCTTTTTGTTCGCCCTGCCCATGCAGGTGTTTTATGTGCTTTTTTATCCCATCGTTAGGCTCATTGTTTTGGTAGCCAAAGGCTTTTTGAGGTTGTTTTTTGGGGTGAAAATGGAGGAGCAGGCACCCGTTTTTGGCAAGAACGACCTTGATTATTTGGTGCAAGAAAACTCACAAGAACAAAATGATGGTACCCCTCAGGTCGATTTGAGTTACTTCCAAAATGCACTGTATTTCAATGAAGTAAAGGTGCGCGAATGCATGGTACACCGCATGGAGGTGGTAGCCATCGATAAAACCGAAGACATTGAAGATTTAAGGGCCTTGTTTGTAGAATCGGAACATTCTAAAGTGCTGGTTTACGAAGAAAGCATCGACAACATAGTAGGCTATGTGCATTATCAAGCCATGTTTAGCAAGCCGGTGAGCATTGCCGATATTACGTTGCCCATTATGATTGTGCCCGAAACCATGTCGGCCATGCAATTGCTCAAACAATTTAATGCCGATAGGAAAAGTATTGCCCTGGTAGTAGACGAGTTGGGAGGCACCAGTGGCATTGTAACCGTGGAAGACCTCATGGAAGAAATATTTGGGGAGATAGAAGACGAGCACGATGTGGATGATTTGGTTGAAAAGCAGGTATCGGAAAACGAGTTTGTATTTTCGGCCCGCCACGAAATCGATTATCTCAACGATAAGTACAAACTCGACCTGCCCGAAGGCGATTATGAAACCTTGGGAGGCCTTATTTTCGAGCATCATGCCTCTATTCCTGAGATAAATCAATTTATTGAGCTACCCGGTTTTCATATTTTTATCCTCTCTGTGAGCGATACACGCATAGAAACCGTACGTTTGCTCAAACAATCCACAGAGGATTAGGTGCTTTCCTTGCACTTTGGGTTGAAAATCTCTTTTGAAACTTTATTTTTGCGCGATAACTTAAAACCAGACTTTATACATGTCAGTCATTACCAAGATTAGAAACAGAGCGGGATTGATGGTGGCCATCATTGGATTGGCCATTGTGTCGTTTTTGTTGATGGATGTTTTTAGTGGTAACGGAATATTCGCAGGCGACAACAGCAACAATGCAGGAAGCATTGACGGCGATCAGGTTAGCCTTCAATTTTTTGAGCAGCGCGTAGAGGAAGCCGTACAGAATTACAAGGCCAACACCAACCAAGACAAGGTAGACGATAATACCTTGGGGATGTTGCGCGACCAGGTATGGAACGAATTGGTACGCGAAAAAATCATGACCAAGGCATACAAGTCGTTGGGACTGGCAGTAAGTGAAGACGAGCTGTTCGACATGGTTCAAGGCACCAATATCAATGCATCGGTGCGCCAAGCTTTTACCAACCCACAAACAGGCGAATTTGATCGCAACCAGGTGGTACAGTTCTTACGCAATCTCGACCAGCAGCCCGAAGACATGCAACGTCGCTGGTTGAATTTCGAAAAGTTCTTGGTTTCGGAGCGCGAAGGTCAGAAGTACACTGCTTTGGTGAACAAAGGCTTGTATGTGCCTAAGTTTTTTGCAGAACGCTACCACGAAAGCACCAATGCTTTGGCCAACGGTCGTTTTGTGCTGCTCGACTATGCAGTGATTGCCGACTCTACCATTGAGGTAAGCGAAAAAGAGCTGAAGGCTTATTACAACAATAACAAGAAGAATTTCGAGAGCAAAGAAGAGCTCCGCTCGGTTGATTACGTACAATACGATGTGCGTGCCAGCGAAGATGACGATGCCCGTGCTTTGCGCGCCGTGTCGGAATTGCGTGAGCAGTTTATGGCTACCGACAACGATTCGCTTTTTGTGACCTTGAATTCGGATTTGCCTTACGACGACAATTTTGTAGCGGAGTCGGCATTGGTAAGCGACATCCAAAAGCAGTTCTTTGCCAACAATACCCAAGGTGTTGTAAGCGACGTTTACCGCGACGGCGATTATTACAAAATGACCAAAATGGTAGCACGTAGCAGCCGTCCCGATTCGGTGAAGGCGCGCCACATCCTCATTCGCCAGAAAGAGGGCGAAAGTGCTGAGGGTGTGAAAAAACGTGCCGACAGCTTGTTTGCATTGGCCAAGTCGGGCGATTTTGCAACCTTGGCAAAAGCCAACAGCGAAGATCCCGGTTCAGCCGAAAAGGGTGGTGACTTGGGCTTTTTTGCCGAAGGCATGATGGTGAAGCCATTCAACGATGCTTGCTTTGGAGGCAAAAAAGGAGAAATGGTGTTGGTAAACACCGATTTCGGCTGGCACATCATCCAAATTACCGACATGAAGGGTAGCCGCTTGGTGGCTAAATTTGCCACTGTAGCCAACCGTGTGGAGGCCACTACCGAAACCTACCGTGATATTTATGCCCAAGCAGGTAAATTTGCCAGTCAAACGCCCGATGGCAGCAGCTTCGAAAAGAATGTAGAAGAAATGGGTTTGGTGAAGCGTTCTGCAGAGTTCATTCGTGTGAACGATCGCACTTTGCAAGGTCTGCCCAACTCGCGTGAAATTGTACGGTGGGCTTATAAAAACAAAATTGGCGCAGTAAGTCCGGTGTTTGAAGTAGAAGACCGTTACATAGTAGCCACCATCGTAAAGGTTACCGAAAAAGGTACCAAGCCTTTCGAAGAGGTGAAAGCCGAAGTAGAGGCTTTGGTGAAACGCGATAAAAAGGCAGAGATGTTGATTGCCAAAGCCGACAAGGCCTTGGGCGCAGCCAAAGGTAATTTGGATGTATTCGCACAAAAGGCAGAAGGCATGGTGCAGGAGTTTGGCGGAGCAATTTTCCAATCGAACTTCCTCAGTGGCATCGGACGTGAGCCAGTGATCAATGGCACCATCTTCGTGCTTGGCCAAGGCAAACTCAGCAAGCCGTTGAAAGGTGAGCGCGGGGTATATGTGGTAGTAGTTGATGGTTTGACACCTGCACCCAAGGATGCCGATTTGACACCAAGCAAGCAAGCCGTGGCGAATCAGTTGGCAGCTCGTGGCACCAATGAAGCATTCAATGCCAAGAAGGAGATGATTGAAATTGAAGACAACAGGCACTTGTTCTACTAAGCCTGATTAAACTTTTTGGAGAGCCTTTCCGTTTTGCGGAAAGGTTTTCCCGTTTAAAGGGGAATGGAGCTTATGGAATTGATTCAAAACAAAGTGGCAGAAAGCGGATTGGTTGTACTAGATCTGGCTGACTTTCTACCCAAAGAGCCCGTCGTAGGACTTGATATCAAAGATTTTCTCTTTCATGGCATGGTGTTGCGAGAGAAGGAATTCAGAGAACAAGTTCGTTCTTTTAATTGGGAGGCGTTTTCTGGCAAGTTTGTTGCCCTCTATTGCAGCACCGACGCCATCGTGCCGCGTTGGGCTTATATGTTGATAGCAGCGAATTTATTCGACAAAGCCGAAGGCGTTTACGCCGGAACCCCATCAGCCTACCGCGAACGGCTGGCTTTGATGGCCATGGACGCATACGATGTTGAGGCTTTAAAAGAGGCAAGAATCATCCTCAAAGGTTGTGGCGATGATAGCTTGAATGATGCTATGTATACCCATATGAGTTTGCGCTTGCTGCCTTTGGTTAAAAGTTTGATGTATGGCGAACCCTGTTCTACGGTGCCCGTATTTAAAAAGAAATAAATGAATTGGTCGAAGATTCGCAGCAACAAATACGTGCATAGCTTTTTACTGGCCATGTTGGCTGGGGTAGTATTTAAAATCACTACCTCCAGCAAGTACACCGACGACAGTGAATACCTCGAGCAGTTTTGGAAAAACTACCAGGTTTACGCTATCCCCTTTCCCGAAGATTTGTATTTCGCTGGTGAAAAGGTGCCCATGTACGACTTTGAAGTACGCGAAAGGGTTGACCGTGAATTGTTGGTGAATACCTATTTCCAAAGTGCATCTATTTTGCATTTCAAAAAAGCTGCACGCTGGTTCCCGGCCATCGAGAAGATTTTGAAGGAACAAGGTATACCCGATGATTTCAAATACATTGCAGTTATTGAAAGCGGGCTGAGTAATGTGGTAAGTCCGGCAGGTGCGGTGGGTTTCTGGCAAATCATGAAAAATACCGGTACCGAACTGGGCCTGCAAGTCGATGACGAGATTGACGAGCGCTACGACCCCATCAAATCAACTTACGCAGCATGTAGGTACTTTAAAAAGGCCTACAAGGAGTTTGGCAGCTGGACCATGGTGGCCGCTTCATACAATATGGGGATGGGAGGTTTAAAGCGCCAAGCCAATCAACAAGGGCAAGAAGATTACCATTCGCTTTTCCTGAACAATGAAACCTCGCGTTATGTGCCTCGCTTGCTGGCTGTGAAGCAAATCATGGAAAACCCAAGGCAGTTTGGCTACCATTTTAAGGCTAAACATCTCTACAAGCCATTAAAGACGAATAAAGTTGAGGTTGATAAAGAAGTAACCGATTTGGCAGCTTTCGCCAAGAGCCATGATATAACGTACAAACACCTGAAGGTTTTTAATCCTTGGATGCGCAAAACGTACTTGCCAGCTCCACCCGCAGGAAAGAAGTACGTGATCGAAATTCCCGACAAATCGGTTTTCGATGATCAAGCTGACTTAAAGCCGGAATACAAAATAGTGCTCCCGGAAGTTGAAAATATTGAGAAGCAAGCAGTGCAGCCCGACTATATTGAAGTAAAGCACACCGTTGAAAAGGGACAGGGTTTGCGCGATGTGGCCAAGCTTTTTGAAGTACGGGCGGTTGATTTGGTGATTTGGAATGAATTGGAATCAACCGAATTGGTGAAGGGGCAGGTACTGAAAATCCATGTTAAAAAACCGAAGGCAGGCACGGCTGTTCAGAGTGAATAGCAATTCGTACTTTCGCAGTCTGCATGGAAAACCAAGAGTCCTTAACCAGCGCCGAAACCCACATTGAGGTATACGGTGCCAGGGAACACAATCTCAAAAACATTGATGTAAGCATTCCCCGTAACCAACTGGTGGTAATCACCGGATTGAGTGGCAGTGGAAAATCGTCGTTGGCCTTTGAAACCATTTATGCTGAGGGCCAGCGACGCTACATGGAGAGTTTTTCGGCTTATGCCCGCCAGTTTATTGGCGATATGGAAAGGCCCGATGTAGACAAGATAGAAGGGCTCAGTCCGGTTATCTCCATCGAACAAAAAACCACCGGCCGCAACCCACGCTCTACGGTGGGTACCATTACCGAGGTGTATGATTTCATGCGCTTGCTGTATGCCCGGGTAGGCGAGGCCTACTCGTATGTGAATGGAAACCGCATGCAGCGCTTTACTGAGCAGCAAATTGAGGCGGAAATTGCAGGAAGGTTTGCGGGAAAAAAAATTGCTCTGCTGGCGCCATTGGTGCGTGCCCGTAAAGGACATTACCGCGAACTTTTTGAGCAAATGCGCAAGCAGGGCTATCTCAAAATCAGGGTTGATGGAGAGGTGATCGATTTGCAACCTAAGATGCAAGTCGATAGATACAAAGTACACGACATTGAATTGGTCATTGATCGGCTTATTCCTACCGATGACGAGCAAAAGCGATTGAAACAGTCGATTCAACAATCGCTGCGCATTGGCAAGGGCACCATGCTGGTGCTCGATTACGATGCAAACGAAATTGCCTATTTCAGCAAATTTTTGATGGATCCTGAAAGTGGTATCGCCTACGACGAACCACAGCCCAATACTTTCAGTTTTAACTCACCCTATGGTGCCTGTGAAAATTGTGATGGCTTGGGTACCATTGCTGAGATCGATCCTGACTTGATTATGCCCGATCCAGCGTTGAGCATCACGGCAGGGGGATTGGCCCCCTTGGGCGAGTACCGCGATATTTGGGCGTTCCGGCTTATTTCGGCAGCAGCCAAGAAGTTTAAGTTCAGCCTTACTACGCCAGTTGGGCAGCTGAGCGACGAGGCCAAGCAGATTTTGCTCTTCGGCAGTGAAGAAGCGCTGGAAGTTCCTGGTCGTTACGACGATAGTTATGGCCACCAAATCAGATTCGAGGGTTTGGTGAATTTGCTCAAAAAACAACAAGACGATGCAAGCTCTATCAGCATGCAAAGCTGGGCCGAAGAATATGTATCGCACGCTACTTGCCCGGTTTGTGCCGGTGGCCGACTGAAGCAGGAAGCACTGCATTATCGCATCAAAGGCAAGAATATTGCCGAATTGAGCGCCATGGAAATAGGGGAGCTTACCTCTTGGTTTGAGCAATTGGATGGGTATTTCGGCGGCCAAGACGCGTTGATTGCGCATGAGATACTGAAAGAAATCAGGGTGAGGTTGGGTTTTTTGAATGACATTGGGCTCACCTATTTGTCGTTGCACCGGGGTGCCAACACCCTTAGCGGAGGAGAGTCGCAGCGCATTCGATTGGCCACGCAAATTGGTTCGCAACTGGTTGGGGTGTTGTATATTCTCGATGAGCCCAGCATTGGGTTGCATCAGCGCGACAACCAGAGACTCATTGGCTCCTTGAAACGATTGCGCGATGCGGGCAATACGGTTTTGGTGGTAGAGCACGATGAAGACATGATTCGCGAGAGCGATTATGTGCTTGATATTGGTCCGGGTGCGGGGCGACATGGAGGCCAAGTAGTAGGTGCGGGTAAACCCGATGATTTTTTAAAGCTCGATACCCTTACGGCGCAATACCTGCGTGGTGAAAAGGTGATGCCGCAATCGAAACGGCAGGGCAAGGCCCAAAAGGAGCTGCGATTGTTTGGGGCAAGTGGAAACAACCTGAAGCAGGTAAATGTATCTATCCCTTTGGGACAATTTATTTGTGTAACGGGTGTATCTGGATCGGGCAAATCGACCTTGATCAATGAAACATTGTATCCCATACTCAGCCAGCATTTGTATGGTAGTCGCAAAAAGCCTTTGGCATATGAGCGTATTGAGGGTTTAGAGCACATCGACAAGGTGATTGAAATTGATCAAACACCCATTGGGAGAACGCCACGATCGAACCCAAGTACTTACACTACGGTGTTTAGCGATATCCGCGCTTTGTTTGCCGAATTGCCCGAAGCCAAAATCAGAGGATACAAACCTGGTCGCTTCTCCTTTAATGTAAAAGGGGGCAGGTGTGAAACTTGTGGTGGCGCAGGGGTTCGGCTCATTGAAATGAACTTTCTACCCGATGTGCAGGTGCATTGTGAAAGTTGCCAGGGGCGCCGTTACAACCGCGAAACCTTAGAGGTTCGTTACCGCGGCAAGTCAATCAGCGATGTGCTCGACATGAGCATTGACGAAGCGGTGGTGTTTTTTGAAAATATGTCCAACATTTTGCGCAAGATCAAAACTTTGCAAGATGTGGGCTTGGGTTACCTTACGCTAGGCCAACCCAGCACTACTTTATCGGGAGGCGAAGCCCAGCGGGTAAAGCTGGCCTCTGAGTTGTCGAAAAAAGATACAGGCAGCACCTTTTATATCTTAGATGAACCCACCACGGGTTTGCACTTCGAAGATGTACGTGTTTTGTTGGAGGTGCTACATACATTGGTTGACCGGGGCAATACGGTTTTGGTGATTGAGCACAATTTAGATGTGATTCGTACGGCCGATTACATTGTGGATATTGGGCCTGATGGGGGGAAGTATGGGGGTGAAGTGGTATTTGCGGGTGGCTTAAAACAAATGCGAAATCACAAGAAGAGTATTACATCAGCTTTTATTTAGACCAAGCTTCGCGGGAAAAGGCTGATTTTTTTTGGAATTTGGTTGCGTTTGTTGATAGAATAGCATAGTTTCGATTCCTGATAATTTATCTAAAATCTATTGTATGTATTTAAAGTCTACCTCCTTCGCGTGGCGCAATGAGTTGCGGCCCGCGAAATCAGCTTTCAAGCTGATGATGACGACTTTAGCACTCATGCTGATTTTGGGTGTGGGCAAAATTTCGGCCCAAGTAGCCAACATGAACTTTAGTTCAGGTTTTGGCACTTATACACCCATTACAGGAGGTGCTACGGTTGGTACGGCAACATCAGACGATGAGTCTTTTGTGAACCCTGCAGCCCCTGCAGGCGCTACTGGAGCCGTCACTGGTCCTGGTTTGCCAATTGGGTTCAACTTCGATTACAATGGTGCCACTTTCGACAGATTTGGCATCAATGCTAACGGTTGGATTTTCTTGGGGCAATCGGCTCTCACGCCATCCGTTGCCAATGGGGCTAACAGTTACACTCCTTTGAGTGCAACCACAACTACCACCCCAGCGGTATTAAGAAACCGAATTGCCCCTTTTGCACGCGATTTACAAGCGCAGGCCACCGCTGAAATCCGGTATGAGACCTTAGGCTCTGCACCCAACCGGGTACTGGTTGTTCAATGGACCAACTATGCCCGCTGGACTTCAGCACCACCGACTGGTGATACCATTAACTTCCAAATTCGACTTCATGAAGGCAGCAATGCCATTCATTTTGTTTATGGTAGGGTTTTGGTGACTGCCGCAACTACAGTTGAAGTAGGTTTGGGAGGTACAACCAATGCTGATTTTAATAACAGATCTATAGCTTCAGATTGGACTTCGAGCCTACGAGGTACTGTGAATAGCGCTACCAGTGCCATCGGCCCAGCGGCTAATATCCCCAATGGATTGACATTTGTTTTCGAAAACAACACTTGTTTTTCGCCTCAAGCCATTACTTCCACGGCTGTTACTAATAACAGTTTGAGTTTCAGGTGGAGCCGGCAGAACAATGTTGCGGTAAGTGGTTATCAATTTGCTGTAACGACTTCGAGTACACCACCTGCTTCTGGCACAGCCACAACAGATACATTTGCCACTGTAGGTTCTTTGTTGCCTACTACTAACTATTTCGTTCACGTACGCACAAATTGTGGTACAGGATTTTCTTCGTGGACAACCCAGCGCATAGCAACTGCCGGTCCGATGAGTAGTGTTGCCAGTGGTCTTTGGAGCAGTCCATCCACGTGGTCGAGCGGAAGCGTGCCCAGTTCAGCTTCGGACGTAACTATATCTGCGGGTGATTCGGTTATTCTAGATGTAACAGGACAGGTAGCATCGCTAACGGTAAATGGTATTCTTGCAGTAAATGCTTCTGTTCAAAGAATCTTGACTGTGCTAGGAGCTACCAATGTTTCAGCCTCGGGCAGGATTAACTTTGGAGTTCCGACTGCTGGTACCAGCATTCGCGTTTTAGAGATGAGAGGTGCGTTCAACCACGCGGGTAACTCCAACTTTGCAAATGGAAATGTGGCATGGCAATTTACAGGTACCACTGCACAAACCATCAATCAAACAGGCACGCTTGCTGGAAATGCTGTAGGTCAAATTCAGGTGAGTAACCTCGCTGGTGTTACTTTGGCAAACCCAATTACTGTAGGTTTTGATGTGGGATTGTTCAATGGTACATTTAACATCGGTAACAATCTGACTATCGATAATGCAGCTGTTACTGCAACCTCGTCTCAGGTACGTCGCTCACCTTTGAGTAGCTTTGCAGGTACTCCTACTATAAATTCTACAGTCTACAACTTGCAGTATCTGCTCTTTGTTGGTCAAACTCCTGCTCTGATAAATGAGGGAACAGAAATGCCTGCTTCACGAACCATCAATGCGCTTACGGTTAACAATCCCTCAGGCATCAACCTCACGGGCAACTTGACCCTAACTGCGGCGACAAGTGCTTTGGTACTAACCAATGGTATAGTTCATTTGCCTGTAGGTGGTAAGATTACCACCACCAATACTGGTTTTAATCCACCAGTCGGTTCTGCAATATCTTTTGTTAATGGCTCTTTTGAGATTGTGGCGAATACAACTACAGCTACAAGTAGGAATTTCCCAGTAGGTTCCATAGTGAATGGTGTGCCTTCTCGTACGCAAGTTGTGCTTGCAAACATCATTACTGGAGGAAGTGCTCAGAATATAACAGTGTCTGTTACTGGGGCTCCTGGTGGTGCTGTTTCAGCTCCTTTGACATCGGTAATGGGGCCAAGAGGAATAAGAATTGCATCTACTGGTTCGCTTGGCACAACAACCACTGTTACTATGAACTGGGATTTGATAGATGCCGTACAATTTGCCGGATCGCTTGCGAACATTCGGATTGCACAAGGTGGATCTTTAACCGGGCCTTGGACCGCACGTAGCGCAACGGTAGCTACTGGAAGTTTAACAGGTACAGGTAGCCGTGTTACCACTGCTGTGGATGTAACTAATGGTGAGTTTTTTGCATGGTCCACGGTAGGTGCAAATGATTTGATTGTAACGCACTTGGCAGGTCCTTCGAGTGGCCAATGTTTTGGACAATCTGAAACTGCTGTCGTTGTGGTACGAAATGATGGTCCATCAATCGACCGTTCTGTATTGCCCTTGACCTTCAGAGGAACGGTAACTACACCTTCTGGAACCATCATTAATTTAACCAATATTGTGCGCAATGCGGGCACTTTCCTTTCAGGTACAACAGATACACTGGTATTTACAGATGCGCTGAATTTGGTAGATACAGGCAATTATGTCTTCCGCATTTTTGCTGATTCACTGGCAGGTTCAATTCGGACCAACGATACCTTGGTGCGTACCGTTCGTAGTGATGCATGGACAGCACGAGCTAATCCAGCTCAGATTGTTGTTTCACAGGCTTCTAGCGTTGAACTATTAAGAAATGGTGTTCCTGCTGCGTCTGCAGGCACTTTTGCCCGTAACCAAGCTCTGGTGAGATTTTCTGAGATGATTGGATTCCGTACGGGCGTGGGTGCTCAGCCGGTTTATCCTTCATATATACCGTTTGAAGCACAGGATTTCTTAGAAATTACCAACTTTGGAGATACTTTGGCGGATTTAAGTGGCTGGAATTTAGAAATTTTTGGAGCAGGCGCTCGTGCTTACACATTCCCAGCTAACACAACGCTTCCTGCCGGCCAGGTATTGGTTTTACACCTAGGCCCAGGTACCGACAACCCAGCTAATAGATACTACAATACAGGTGGTGGTTTCGATGCGATTTCAGCAACTGCAACTTGGGGTGTAACCCTTCGTAATGGTGCAGTACTAGTAGATGCTGTTGCTTTCCGCGGCTTTACTTTCCCTGCTGCTGCTGCTGTTACTGCTGCAGATTGGTCGGGTAACAGCTCTACCACGTCTTCTGCTGGTATGATGTTGGTGAATTTCGACAACAACAATGCAGCAAACTGGGTTATAAGCTCGGCAACGCTCTTCACTAATCTTGGCGCATTTAATCCGAACATGTCGTTTGCACAGCGCAGCGTCAGTTGGACTGGCCCTGGTGGCTTTACAGCTTCTTCTTTCAGCGCTCCAGTAGGAGTACGAAACACTGCGGGTACTGAAGTTTATAACGTTACAATCACAGGTGCCAACGCATGTGTTCGTTCCGCAAGTGCGAATTTGCAAGTGGTACAGCCTGTAACACCTATCGCTGGTTTTAGCGTTAGCTCTGCCAATGCAACGACAGGTGCCATTATTTCAACCGTGACCTTGACCGATACTTCAAGAAATATTCCATTCCAGCGTCGCTGGACCATTACTCCCAATACGTTCAATTACGTGAACAATACCAATGACAGCAGCGTATCTCCTCAGGTGCAGTTTACCGCGGTAGGTAATTACACTGTGAAGTTGGTAGTGTCGAATCCTGCGGGTTCCGATTCACTTACCAGAACGAATGCCATTGCAGTAGCATTGGGGTATTGTGCTTCAAATGCTACCAATTCAAATGATACTAAAATTGACAGTGTCATTATTGGTAACACAATAACTGGATCTGCGAGTGCGACATGTGAAACTTATACTGATCATACTGGTTTAGGTGTTGCCGCTACAATTGTTAAGGGTAATGGCTTCCCAATTTCGGTGCGGAGCGGTTATTGTGGTACCTCTTCTTTTGCCAATACTCGTGGTCGTGTTTTTGTTGACGCCAATAAAAACGGATTTTTTGAGGCTAATGAAGTTGTAGGCGAGTTTGGTCCACTAACTGCTACCGGTTCAGGAGCTCCACGCGAATGGTTCAACTTCCAGATTTTTGTTCCTGGAACAGCAGATACAGGTATTACACGCATGAGGATTGTATTCCGTGAAGGCGCTTCTTCATTTGCAGATGTACAGGGATGCGGTACCTATACTTATGGTGAAACAGAAGATTACAATATCCGTCTGGTAAACCCAACTACAGCATCACGTCCGTTCTTGCTGGCTCCTGCGAACAATGCCTTTGTAAATGTGAATGGCCCTGCGTCTTCGGCAGCGACTATCAGCTGGAGGCCATCAGTACCATTCAACGGCACTGCGCAGTCGGCTGTTCGTTATGTATGGCAGCTGGCTAGTCGTGCTGCGGGTGACTTTGCTTCTCCGCTCTTAACCCTCACTTCGGGTAATAATGGCGCTGACACCAGCTTGACTTTGAACTTCCAACAATTGGATGCTGCATTGTCGGGTTTGAGCGTTGCAGTAGGTGATACAGTACGTGGTATCTGGCGTGTTCGTGCGATTGTAGGAAACGATACGCTGTTCTCTTTCCAAACCTGGAACATCGACATCCGTCGTGGTACGGTAACAGATGCGCTGCTGGCTTTCAATTTGTTAACTCCACCTAACGGAACCATTTTGCCAATTGCTGGTCCTGGTTCTCAAAGAACAACTATCCGTTGGAGCCGCGCTGTTGAAGGCAACAATAATCCTGTTACCTACCAATGGCTGGCCATCGCTCCGGGTGGTAACTTCAACACCCCAACTGTTGCATTGGCCTCGAATAACAACGGTGCTGATACCAGTTTGACGTTGACATTCAATCAAATTGATGCGTTATTGGCTAGCCTGGGCTTCAATGTAGGTGACTCGGTGATTCTCGACTGGACAGTGCGGGCTACCTCAGGAAGTTTCACCCGCTTAGCAGATCAGACGTGGAGAGTACGCATGCATCGCAGTGGTATTGCTCCTTTGCGTGCAACAGCTGCTCCTGTAGAAAATGGTGGCACAACCGGATTGCGTGCACCTAATGGTACTTCGGCGCATACCTTCTTCCGTGCGGCATCTTTTGTGCCTGCTAGCGAATTGGCAGCTGCTGGAATTGATAGTGGTGAAACGATCAGAAGCTTTGCTTTGCGCACATCGTCAGGTGCTAATATTGCTGCCCGTGGTAAGTTCACACTTTACCTTTCAAACGGCCAGAATGTTGCATATACGCGTGGTACTGCTTGGACTGGCGCCATTAACGGTTTGAATACCCATTTTGATGACTCAATAGCCCTGCCAACTACTGCTGGTGTGGTAACAGTTCAGTTTACTCAGCCTTTCATTTACAACGGCGGTTCAATTGAGCTCGCTTACGAATGGAATGGTGTTGCACCATTTGCAACAACTGGCGCTGTGTTTGTGGCTAACACCGCTATTGGATCAAGTCTGGTTTCGGCTAATAGCGCAACAACTGCTCCTACCACTTTATCGGCAACGGCCTTCCGTCCTGAGTTTATTTGGGGTGTTGACGATCGCAAAGCCAATGAAGTTGAGGTATTGGCCTTATATGCAAAAGGTAGAAATCCTCGTCAATGGGGTACACCAGAAGTAATTCAAGCTGTGGTTAGAAATAATGGCTACGAGGTTCGCACGAACCAAACGGTGACTCTAACAGTGGGAGGTGCGAATAGCTTCACTAACACACAAACCATTGCTTCCTTGGGTATAGATACCGTGAGAACAGTGAACTTTGCAAACTTTACTCCTACCAACCTTGGGTTTAACAACATGAGTGTAAGTATACCAGCTGACGATGTACCTGCGAACAACAGCAAAAGCTGGGTTCAGCAGCAAACAGATAGTATTTTCAGCTATAACGACACTACACTCACCGGCCTGGGCGGAGTTGGGTATAATACTGGCTCCGGATTGCTACTCACTCGTTATACCATTAACGGAGCGCGTTCGATTCGTGCCGCTCGTATCCGGATTTCGAATACCGCAGCGATTATTGGAAACAGTTTGTATGCTGTGGTATTGAATGATTCAGGTGTAATTGTTGGTCAGTCGGCAACGCGTGTAATGACTGCAGCCGATACTAGCCAATGGGTAGTGTTTAGCTTTGCTAATCCTGTAAATGTTACTAACCGCAGTTTCTTCATTGGTTTGGCACAAACGGCAAATGCCACTACTGGCTATTTCCCAATGGCTTTCCAGGCTGAAAACCCAACGCGTGCAAATGCGTATTACACGGCTACACTAACTGGCGCCAACTTGGCACAGGTTGGAGGTTTCCGTTTGATGATTGAGGCTCACGTTGGCGCACCAGTTATACCTGTAGACAGCCTGTCGTTCTTCGTTTTGAGAGCTCCATCGAACAATACAGTTGTTAACCTTGAAGGCGATCCTACGCAAACAGTGAATATCCGCTGGAACCGTTCTGTTCGTTCAGTAGGTACAACGCCAGTAACATACCGCTGGTTGCTCGACGTACCAGGTACCAACTTCAGCAACCCTGTGGTTACTGTGAATGCAGGTACAGACACTTCGTTAACGCTTACCTACGGTCAGATTGTTGATACCTTAGCAGCCCGCGGTATTCAGGTGGGACAAGGCTTCTCAGGTCGTTGGACTGTACGTGCCGTGAGTGACACCTTAAACCGTTTGGCTGTATTGCCGTTCAACCTCACTTTGAACCGGGGTGTTATGAGCTCTATCGAAGAAACCGAGTTCAGCAAGTCAATCGTACTTTATCCTAACCCAGCTGCCTACACTGCCAAGTTGCAGGTACGTGGTGCCGATAAGGATCTGCAGATCACGGTAGTGAATGCGGTAGGTCAGGAAATGAAGAAGTTGACCATAAACAGTGGCGTTCGCAGCGAAATTGAAATCGATTTGGCCAACTTGAATGAAGGTATGTATTTCGTACGCATCAGCGACGGAAGCAACCTCGCAATCAAGCGCCTCATGATCCAGCGCTAAGCTTCACTGATTGTATTCGTGTCCCCCGTCTTGCAAAAGGCGGGGGATTTTTACTTTGGTACATTCACAAAACGAATGTACTCAGGTTGCGATGAAAAATACGGACAAAATAAAATCCCATGTCGATGAAGACATGGGATGATTTATAGAGCTGCTTCTATGCTCAGAGTATTTGCGCCGTATGGTCCTTGGTATTCACCTTTTCAATCACTTTTTCAATAACACCTTCGGCATCGATGATGAAGGTTACCCGATCGGTGCCCATGTACTTGCGGCCGTACATACTTTTTTCAACCCATGTGCCATAAGCTTCGTGGGTGCTTTTGTCTTCATCGGCCAATAGGTCGAAAGGCAGGCTGTATTTGTTCGCGAATTTGTCGTGCGACTTCACGCTGTCGGAACTCACACCTATGACCACATAACCTGCAGCTTGTAGCGCACTGTGGTTGTCGCGGAGGTTGCAGGCTTCGGCTGTACAGCCTGGGGTGTCGTCTTTGGGGTAGAAATAAAGGGCTACCTTTTTGCCTTTGTACTGATCGAGGCTAATGGTTTCGCCTTTTTGATTGAGTCCGCTGAAATGGGGCGCTTTTTCGCCTACTTGTGGTCTGCTCATAAACTGTTTATTTGGGTTTGAAACGAAGTTGTATTTCCAACAGCATCTTTAACAACCAAACGGAGCGGAAGATTTCCTTTCGGGCTTTTTTGTGAAAAAGTATAGCTTAAGGTCGCTGTTTTACCATCGAAAATGGCCTTTTGCCAGTTATCGCCAATGAATAAATCGTACGATTGCAAGCCAGCCAAATTATCGGAGAGCACAAATCGGATTTGTTGTCCCATACTGTAGCTGCCTTCGTAGCGCACATTCACGTTTTTGATGGTGGGGGCTATGGTATCGATGGCCAGATAAAAATCACCCAAGCCACGGACCTTCGCACGGAACCAAGCACCATCCCACTTACCCGTAAAAGCACTGCGGCCTTTGTTGATGTTGATGTTCACCAGCAAGGTTTTGCTCCGCAAGCTATCTACCAAGCCGGTTTGACGAATGGCCAAGTCGAAAAAGGCATGTACAGGCACCGTAGCATCGTGAATGCTATGAACCGAACTGAACATGGCGTAAGGCTTTACACTGCGTTTGTAAATGAAGTTTAGTGTGTCGTAGAGGTTATTAGCAGGCATGTTCAGTTGTATCTCATCGTTTTGCCAAGTCCAAGCTTGCTGCGGCAGCACACGTTCGGTGATAGTGCTTGTTGTACTTTCTTGCAGGTTGGCTTGGGCTTGTTGGGCACCGCGCATTTGTATTTTGGCTCGTGCAGCGTTACCGTCGAAATCGGTTACCAATAAGTCGAAAGTACGTGTTTCACCTGCAGGTATTTGGATGAGGCCTGTGGGAGCATTTCGGGGCAGCATGCTTAGCAGATTTCCTGCCGATTTAAAACAACGGTAAATTTGTTCCTTGTTAAGCATGCGCGCCTCGTAGTCCATTACAGCGTTGGCATATCGTGTTTCGTTAAATTCAAACCTATCGGCCTTAAAGTGGTACAGGGTGTCGTTGCCATGCCGCAATACGATTTGGTAAACGCCATTGCGGAATTCATTGCCTGTGTGTTTGTCCCAGGTTTTGACCTGCAAATACACAGGGCCGAGGATTTCGGGCGAGGCTTGACTGGTATATTGCCCATTGGCCCGCTGCAAGGCCATTTTGCGCGGCAAGCGGCTGCCGCCAATTTGTGCGGTTGGGCCATAGGGCACCAATTCTAGAAAGTCGATTACCGGTGCTACCTCATCGGCCACACGAAAGCCAAAGTGACGGGGGTTGATAACTGCTTCGGTTTTGGTATCGCGTACTTCAAAGTGCAGGTGCGGCCCGCCACTTCCCCCTGTATTGCCGCTAAAGGCTATGCGCTGCCCTTTGGTAATGGGTAATTCGTTCGGATAAAGGCTGATATCCAGCTCAAATGATTTCTTCTCGTAATGTTTTTGCTCAATCCAAGAGGCAATGGGTTCGTCGAAGTCACGTAAATGCGCATACAGGGTGGTATAGCCATTGGGGTGGTCGATATAAATGGCATTTCCATAGCCATAAGCCGAGATCTTTATGCGGCTCACATGCCCTTCTGCAGCAGCAAAAACAGGCAGACCTTCTACCGAATTGGTTCGTATGTCTAACCCGCTGTGGAAATGATTGGTGCGCAATTCGCCAAAGGTACCCGACAGCTTGATGGGAATGTCGAGGGGTGAGCGAAAATAATTGCTCGGATAGTTTTGAGCATTTGCAGAAAGCTGTATGCCACAAAGCCCGATGGCGAAACATCGGGCAAGGGTAGGTATGAACCGCATTTTAGAAGTTTGGACTCAGAACGTACTTGCTGTAGAAATCTTCGATATGCTCCACGGCTTCATCGGCCGTGTCTACAATTTTCATGAGGTCGAGGTCATCCATGTTGATGTTGCGTTCAACATCATGCATGGTGTCTTTAAGCCAATCGATGAGCCCTTGCCAGTAGCTGCTGCCCACCAAAACGATGGGGAACTTGCCGATTTTGCGGGTTTGAATGAGGGTAAGGGCTTCGAAAAGCTCGTCCATGGTGCCAAAACCGCCGGGCAAAACAATAAAGCCTTGAGCATATTTGATGAACATCAATTTACGCACAAAGAAGTAGTCGAAATTGATGAGTTTATCACCGTCGATGTATGGGTTGCTGAACTGCTCAAATGGCAGATCGATGTTTAAGCCCACCGATTTTCCGCCCGCCAGCTTGGCACCTTTGTTTCCGGCTTCCATGATACCCGGACCACCGCCAGTAATCACGCCATAGCCTTTTTCGGTGAGTTTGCGGCCAATTTCTTCAGCCAATAGGTAGTATTTGTTGTCGGGCTTGGTGCGTGCCGAACCGAAAATAGATACGCATGGCCCTATGCGTGAAAGCTTTTCGAAGCCCTCCACAAATTCGGCGATGATTTTAAAAATCTGCCACGAAGAGGCAGCTTTGATTTCTGTCCAGCTTTTTTGTTCGAAAGCCCCTCTGATCAATTCTTCTTTGTCGTTACTCATACTGTTAGTTTTGTGTCTCCCTTGCGGCGAATAAGCCATAAACCGGCAAATGTGAGGAGACCGTTTACAATTAATAGTTCAAAGCCAAATTTATAACCATTCAGCCACTTTTCTGAGTTTTGGCTGAGGAAGTAACAAAGAATCGGGGCGATTATTGCCAGTACGGGCACCCACTTGTCGCGTACTTGCCATGGCGTAAACAATCCAAAAGCATACAAGCCCAGCAAAGGGCCATAGGTATAGCCTGCCACTGTGAAGAGCTGGGTGATGAGCGAATCGTTGTGCAGCGATTTGAAAAGCCACAATTGCAATCCGATAAATACCGATATGCCAATGTGTACCCACATGCGTGTCTTTACGCTTCCTTTTTCGGGTGTGAAGCCCAAAAAATCGACGCAAAACGAAGTGGTCATGGCCGTTAATGCCGAATCGGCACTTGAATAGGCCGCAGCAATGAGACCAATGATAAAGGTGATGCCTGCCAAGGTGCCAAAGTGCTCCAAGGCCAGCATGGGAAACAGCTGATCGGCTTTGGCAGGTAAACTCAGTCCATGGCTTTCAACATAAAGGTAGAGCAGCGCACCCAAACTCAAAAACAAGGCATTCACCCCAATCAATACCAAGCTAAAACTGAGCATGTTCTTTTGTGCATCTTCCAAGCTCCTACAACTCAGGTTTTTTTGCATCATATCTTGGTCGAGGCCGGTCATCACAATGGTGATAAATGCGCCCGAAAAAAACATCTTAAAGAAGTTTTTAGGGTCGTTCCATTCCCAAAAAAACACCTGACTGTATTCGCTTTGAGCCACCAGCTGGGCCATGCCCGACCAATCGGTTTGCAAGCCCTTGCCAATAATGCCAATCGATACCAGTACGGCCAGCAACATAAAGGTGGTTTGCAACGTGTCGGTCCAAATGATGGTTTTGATACCACTGCGGTAGGTATAGAGCCAAATGAGCAGGATGGTGGTGGCAACGGTTGCCTCAAAAGGAATGCCCATGGGCCCGAGTACAAAACTATCGAGCACCATGGCCACCAGGTAAAGCCTGAAGGATGAACCTATAGAGCGCGAAAGCAAGAAAAATGACGCTCCTGTTTTGTGGCTGTAACTTCCAAAACGGGTGTTTAAATAGGCATAAATGCTGGTGAGCTGCATGCGGTAATAGAGGGGCAGCAACACTTTGATGATGACGAGGTAGCCCAAAAAGTATCCCAAAACCAATTGCATATAGCTAAAGGCTTGGGTGTTCACTGTGCCAGGAATGCTGATGAAGGTTACTCCCGAAAGGCTGGAGCCAATCATGCCAAAGGCTATGAGGTACCAGGGCGACGATTTTCCAGCCAGAAAAAAGGAAGTATTATCGGCCTTACGCCCAGTAATGCGGGCGATGATGATGAGGAAAAGAAAATAGGCGCCTAGGAGGCCCAAAATGAAGGTGGGTTGCATGCAGGATTTTTCGGCCAAACTATGAACGAAGGTAGTATTTTTGAGGCTATGAATTTTCCGTCGCGCCTCATTGAAGAAGCAGTTATGGCTTTTTCTCGTTTTCCGGGCATTGGTAAAAAAACCGCCTTGCGGTTGACTTTGCATGTGCTGCGACAAGACCCTGCCGAGGCGATGCTACTTGCAGATGCCCTCAAACGCCTGGCCAGCGACATACGCTATTGCCGCCAATGCCACAACATCAGCGATGCAGATATCTGTCAGATTTGTGCGAACAAACAGCGCGACGCCGGCCTGGTATGCGTAGTGGCCGATATGCGCGACGTGATTGCTATCGAAAATACAGGCCAGTTTCACGGTGTTTACCACGTTTTGGGAGGATTAATCATGCCCATGGATGGCATTGGCCCCGATCAGTTAAAGATGGCTTCCCTCGAAAACCGGGTTCAGTCGGGAGCAATTCGCGAATTGGTTTTGGCCTTTTCGGCTACCCAGGAAGGCGATACCACTGCCTTTTACATTGCCCGAAAACTCAAAGATACCGGTATCAAAATGAGCACCATTGCCCGAGGCATTGCCATTGGAGGCGAGTTGGAGTATGCCGATGAGATTACTTTAGGGCGTTCTATTCAGCAGCGCATACCTTTTGGATAAATGGGAATATTAAAAGAAGGAACGGTCTGCCAATAGCAGCACCTTACTCCAGTTCAAATGCCCGTTGACCGCGTACGATATACCAAGTGGTGAACTTTCCGCGATCGCTAATGAAACCGGGAATTTCTTTTTCAATGCGGTAGCCTAGTCCGGCTTCGGTAGCTATGATTTTTAGCTGATCGATGTTGCCGCTGTTGAAAATGAGCAACTGCTTGCGGTTTTCGAGTGCTGGTAGCCAGGCAGTGAGCTCGGGTGACTCTTGAAAGCGACAACGCTGAGCCACCAAGTAAAAGGGAATGCTTGGGAGTTCAAAATTGGCAGTAAGGATTACCGGTAAGCCAAAGCTGTTGAGGGCAGCATATTCAGCCACTTGTTTGCCTGCCGAACGCTTAGGTTCTATAGTTGGCACGAAAAGCTGCCACGCCAACACCAAAAACAAAACCGATTGCAAAAACATACTACGCAATGCCCAAGCATAGTGCGATTTATATAACAGCCAAGCAGCGAGAAGTGCAGGAACTACCAAACAAAAGGCCATCAAGTAAGCGGTTTTAATGGCAACCTCTGGAAAAAGCGCTTGTCCGTTTACTGGCGCTTTGGCTAAAAAAGGAATAGCTACAGCCAAAAGTACAGTAAGCAATAAATAAAGTACCGTTCCCCAAACCAAACGACGCTGCTTGATGACCGCGTTCGATGGTAGTTCGCCTAAATAAGTAGCCAGCATGATGGCAATAGCAGGATAAGCTCCAATGGCATAAGTGGGCAGCTTCGATTTCATAAATTCGTAAATCACCCAGCCTGAAATGGCCCAAGCAAGCAAAACGAACGACTTAAACGGGCGTGACTTCCCCAACAGTTGTTTGATATGCAGGGTGAATGCGCCGGGTAGAAAAGCCAAGGCAGGCAAAAAACCGATGGCCATCACCAAAAAGTGATAGCCCGGAGGTCCGGTTTGGCCTAATACATCGCTTCCTATACGACGAAGGGTGTACCAATCAATCATCCAGCTAATGAGCACGCCACCATCATTGAGCCAGGCCAATCGGCCCCATAGGAAGAGCGGAAGAGCCGCCAGTGGAAATAGAAACCAAGGATGAAAACGGAGGATGGTTTTTCGTTCTGGCGAAAAGAGGAGGATGAGGCCTAGGATACCAAAAGTCAGAATCAATACCGGAGGCCCTTTTACCAGCATTGCAGCAGCGGTGCCCACTACAAAAAGTAACTGATACCTCAGTTTAGGAATGTGGAAATAATTGATGAGCGATAGCACGGCTAAGGTTTCGAAAAACAACAACAGCGCATCGGTTACGCCTAGCTTGGCCAAGTGGGGTAGGAAAATATTGGCTGCCAGCAACCATGCCGCTATACGTGCTACTTGAACACCAAAAGAAATAGCAGCTTGGTAGCGAACAAGCAATACAGTGCCCAGCAAGGCCAATAATGAAGGAAGGCGAATGACCCACTCGTGAACACCAAAAAAATCGTAAGCCACCGCAATGCTCCAAAACAATAGCGGAGGTTTTCGGTGTATTTCACTCCACAAAAAGTCGGGGATGAGCCAATTGCCCGTATGCTGCATGTTCCAAGCAAAGCCTGCATAGGCGGCTTCATCTTGGTCCCAAAGACTCAAATGGAAGCCTGCCACCCAAGCCAGGGCAAAGAGGAGGATCCATGCCCACTTTTCGGCCCAATGGGAGGGCACCAAAGGAAGTTTCATTATTCGGTTTCGCCCCAGGCGTCGAAAAGCTTGTTGATGAAGACGTTCTCTTCTTTGCTGATGTGGTCGTCAGACTTAATGAGGTCCATGGCCAATTGCAAAAAGGCCGAACGCTCGGCACTGTTGCTTTGGCTGTAAAAGGCATTCATGGCTTCTCTGAACTCGAGCATTTGCATCTCAGTAGGCAAAGCCTGAATTCTGATTTGTTCACTCTCCATGGCTATTCCAATGGTACGCGGATCGTAGTTTTCACCTAGGTACGCTACAATCAATGCATGTTCTTCCTCCAGCTGCTTTCCGTCTACATTGGCAAGCACCATGAGCATTTTGTAACCAGCAGTGATTTTATTCATATCCCTCAAATTGTACCACAAAAAAATGGCATTTAGCCCGGTTTGAGAAGTTAATCTTTGAAAACTTCTATGGTTTTGGTCATGCGTACCAAATCGGTGAACTTGCCCTCGTACCGCGTTGCTCTTACGATATGATTGTCAATCCAATGATAATTACCACCTCGTGGTTTATTCATCAATAATCCATGGTATTTAAACCCATGTTCCTGAAGCCATGCTTCGGTTATTTCACGCAAGTCTTCGGTGCGAGAGGTAAAAAAGGTGATGATATGTCCTTCTTCATACCACTTATTTACCATTTCGAGCGCATCGGGAAATGGCGCACAGCTTTTCATGCGCTCGGGCTCTTCGTTAGGTACATCCTCGGTTACCGTACCATCAATGTCGATGAGAAAATTGCGTACTTCTTTGGGTAATTGCGGACTGATAAGATGTCCCGATTCATCGTATGCTTCGTGTAGCAGCTCGTTCTTTTGACTCATGGTGTAATTATGTGAGTAGGTTTTTCGAAATTAAAATGGACAATACGCAATCGTCCAGGCTCGCTGGTCCGATAGCTTTGGCGCGACCACAGGGTGAGCAAACTTCCGCCTCCGAGCATCAATGCACTGCTAACCAAAGACCTATTGGTTACCAGTGGTCGCACTCCAGCACTCAGGCCATTAATGGCTACTATGCCTGGCCAAACCAATCCCGCCACCAGTAAATTGGCCCCACCTGCTGCCATGCCGTAACGTATGCGACGTATCTTCTGAATATCGGTTATGGCCAATTTCTTGTCGCCCATGACCAGTGAATCAGTCAAAAGCAAAATCAATTCCTCCGATTGCCATCCAGCTTGGGTTCGTATATGTATGGTCTCGCCCGGATATATGCGCATGGCCAATTGACCATTCGCTTTATAAACCGAAAGTTGACTCATTTGGCCCATTACAGTATTTATCAAACCAAAAAGCAATAAGCCAGCGAGCAATGAAAATCTCATGTCCAAAACTACACAAAAGCAGCCAATCAGCTGCGAATGTTATGCTCGATTGTTGTTCTATCATGGACAATAGGGGGTTCACAATAAAATGGAGTGCTTTCATGTATTTTCTTTGGCGGTTAGCACTTGTAAGGTTATTTTCGCTACCAACCTATGATTACTGTAAAAGGCCCCCGTGTTTGTCCAGCTTGTGGAAAAGCTGGCCGTTTGCTCCCAGTAAGCAAAACGGCTAACAACCCCTTGTTCCGTTCCTACCGTTGCCAAAGTTGCCATTGGCAAGGCGTGATGTTTAGGCCGTTTAAAAAACAATCGCGGGTTGGTTTTTATGCAACCCTATTTGTTTTGATTGGATTCGTTGCCGCAGGCTTGGTACTGGCTTTGGCATTGCTCGACAGGCTTCCTGAAAGGTAGGTCATCTTTTCAGCTGTGAAGGCGCTGTGCCATAGTACTTTTTGTACGAATAGCTGAAATAGCTCAGGCTATTAAAGCCAGTAGCTACCGCAATTTCCGATAAACTACCCGCTTGGCGTTCTATCATTTTACGCGCCTTCTCTAATCGATATTCACGTATCAATTGATTTAGGTTCTTGTCAACTGCCGCTTTGAGCTTACGTTGGACCGTTGATTTGCTTATTTTGAGGTGCTTCGCAACCATATCGACAGATAAATTGAAGTTGCCGAGATTGTCTTCGATAAAATCAATGATTTCCTTTACCAACAATTCTGGTTTGGGCTGAATGTCTTCGGTTTTTACAACTAGCAGCGATTTTTTCAGCAGCTTGTCGTGTTTTTGAATGAGATTGGTAGCCCTTGCCAGTAGCTCCGATGCTGCAAAAGGTTTTACAACATAATCATCTGCACCCAACTCTAAGCCTTCTACCTTGGCTTCTACCATGTTTTTAGCAGTAAGAAAGATTACTGGTGTTAGCTCGGTAGCAGGGTTGTTGCGAAGGCGTGCCAGCATCGAAAAGCCGTCTTCAATAGGCATAATCACATCCGAAACAATGAGTTGGGGAAGGTGCTTTTGAGCCATGGAGTATCCTTCGGCCCCATTCTCTGCTGCTAACACCTCATAATCGCGGGCTTGGAAAAGTTCTACAATGTTTTCGCGCAATTGCGTCTCATCTTCTACTATGAGTACTTTTTTCATGATTTGAGTTCAATGGTAAAGGTGGTTCCTTTGGAGGCTTGGCTCTTGCAGTACACCACTCCTCCGTGGCGGTGCACAAATTCTTTTACAACTACCAATCCGAGCCCCGAACCTGGTATTTTATCTGTATTCGATGCCCGGTAAAAGGGCTCGAAAATTCGTTTTTTGTCACGCGCCGGAATGCCAATGCCAAAATCAATGACATGAATGATTGCTTTGTTTCGGCCATAATGTATCTGAACCACGGGCGCGGGTCGATTTTGCGAAAACTTGAGCGCATTTCCAATTAAATTTATAAAACAATGTCCTATCAGCTGTTCGTCGAGTTCAATTGAAATAGGGGTCCCGTCGATATGCAATTCGGGAACACGGTCTGATTGAATGCTCGAAAAGTGATGGTCTATGACGTTTGCTATTAATTCATGCACATAGATTGGCTGCAACTGGAGGCTGGTTTTTCCGGCTTCCAACTTGCCCAGCAATAAAATGTCGTTCATGAGGTCACCAACACGTTCTATTTCAAGCTGTATTTTGTCGAAGTGCTTATCGGTTTTGGCTTTGATATCGTTGTCGGCATTTTCTAAATAAATGCGCATTAAATCAAGGCTCGAGCGAATGGTAGCCAAAGGGGTTCTGAACTCGTGCGATGCCATCATGATAAAGCGTGACCGCAGTTCCATCAGCTCTTTTTCTTTTTCAAGGGCACGTGCCACTTCTTGTTCTGCTTTTTTGCGCGATGAAATATCACGGCTCGAGGCTTGAATCGCAATAAATGCCCCATTCTTTTCCCTTAGGATGCGGGTAATCGATTCCATCCAAACATAACGGCCGCTTTTGTGCCGTACGCGGTACGAAATGCTCACACGCTTTCTTCCTTCCATGAGTTTTTTAAAGCCTTGCTCTATGAAGTTTTGTTGATCGTGCGGATGGATGTAGCCAATAGGGCTTTGACCGATGACTTCAACAGGATCATAACCCAATATTTCGAGCAGCGAAGGGGAGGCAAAGGTGAGTTTGCCTTCTTCATCGTGCTGTGTAACTATATCGGTAATGTTTTCGCTGATCAATCGGTATTTGGCCTCGCTTATTTGCAGCAATTTTTCAGCTTGCCTGCGCGGAGTAAGGTCAATGAGCGTTCCTGTGGTGCCAATCATTCTGCCATCTTGATCAAATACACGTTTAGCCGTTACTTCGGCCCAAATGGCGTGTCCGTTTTTGTGTTTGTATTTTATTTCAAAATTGAGAAATTGATTGGGTTGGGCTTCAATGGCTTTGCGCCACTGTGGTATTTTATCAGTTTCAGTAGGGTCTAAAAACTCAATGCCAGGTCGGCCTATGGTTTCTTCGAGTTTGTAACCAGTAAGTGTTTCCCACGATTTATTGAGAAAAACGAAACGCCCTTCTGCATCTGATTCAAAAACTACTTCGCGTAAATTGTTGACCAAATTGCGGTATTGCCGCTCATTTTCGGCTAATACTTCGGCCTGAAGTTTACTTTCAGTAATGTCGGCATCGCTGCCAGCCATACGTATTGGTTGGCCCTGAGCATCCCATTCAGCGGCAGCGCGGCTATGCACCCATACATAATGTCCTTGGCCATGCAAAAAGCGATAATTGAGGTCGATGGTGCCACCCCCACCACTGAGATAAGCTGTATATTCGTCATCAACCCTTTGGCGATCGTCGGGATGCACCTTTGAAAGCCAATGGCTATAGGTCCATGGACCAGGGTCATCTTGATACCCAAAAATCTGCAACCACAAATCGCTGAGGAACGATTCGCCGGTTGTTAAATCTAGCTCCCATATACCATCTTTTGAGCCAGAAATGGCCAGGTTGTAACGACGGTTGGAGATTTGAAGTGCGTTTCGCAGGCTTTGATTTTCAATAAAGAAACCAAAGGCATTGGCCAAGGTTTGTAGGGCATCACATTCAAAATCTTGCCAAATACGAGGGTAGTTGCAGGCGTCGTAGCCTATCAATCCCCACAGGCAATCTTTCACCCGAATGGGTAAAAACAAAAAGCTTTGGATGTCTTGTGCTGTCATTAGGCTGCAAAAGGGCTCAGGCGTTTCACTTACCAGTGAGGTGAGGGGAAGTCCGTCCTCCAAAACCCTTTGCATGAATGGATGGATGCTGTATGGCACTCCTTGCAAATCGGCATTATGCATTTGTACACTGATACCATCAGCAGCCCATTCGGCAAGCTGATTCATCAGCAAGACATCGCCTTTTTGCTCATTTTGAAATATATAGCAACGGTCGGCCTGTACCGAGCTGCCCATGATTCTTACCACAGCAGCCAAGGTTTCTTCGAAAGGAAGGTTTTTAACCAGTAATACGGAGGCTTCGGCCACGCCGGCCATGATTTTTTCGAGACTCCCTGGAGCTGTGAGTGTTTCCATGGGAGCAATTTATAAAAAAGAAGCAAGAAGAAATCATAGGCAACAATGTTGCATGTAACTTGGGCGAAGTCTTTATAAAGAGGTGCAGTTCTACGAGTAGCCCTTGACCATGAGTGTAGCTATCGTTCTTTTTCCGTTCGATTTAAGTTACTTTAAGATGGAATGGTGTAAATTGCTTGCTAATTTCGACCCATTCAAAAAGAACCCGATGAAAAGAATGCGTTTTTGGGGCTTATTGGCCCTTTTGCCATGGTTGTTGAGCAGCTGCGGCTACAACAGCATGGTGAGTAAAGATGAATTGGTAACCAGTCAATGGGCCAATGTAGAGACGGCTTACCAGCGCCGGGCCGACCTCATACCCAATTTGGTAAATACCGTTAAAGGGTATGCCGATTTTGAAAAAGAAACCTTGACAGCTGTGGTGGATGCGCGAGCAAAAGCTACTGGGGTACAAGTTGACCCTACCAAATTAGACGCCAATACACTGAAAGCCTTTCAAGAAAGCCAGTCACAGCTCAGTGGCGCTTTGTCGCGCTTGATGGTGGTGGTTGAAAAATACCCTGATCTCAAAGCCAATCAGAACTTTTTGGAGTTACAATCCCAGTTAGAAGGTACCGAAAACCGCATCAGCGTAGAACGGCGTCGTTTTAATGAGGTGGTTCAGGACTACAATACATACATTCGTAAATTCCCCAACAACCTCATTGCGGGTATGTTTGGATTTGAGAAAAAGGCCTATTTCGAAGCTGAAGCCGGCAGTGAAAAGGCCCCAAAGGTGGAATTTTGAGCCTGAACGCTAGAAATATATTCGATAGAGCGGCACAAGAGCGGCTCATGGCTTCCATCAGGCAGGCTGAGGCCAATACTTCTGGCGAAATCAGGGTTCACGTAGAAGATTACAGCCGTTCTGACGTATTGGCACGAACCCGTTATTTATTCACCAAATTGGGCATGCACCAAACCGTGGCCCACAATGGGGTGCTCATTTACGTTGCAGTAAAAGATCATCAGGTAGCCATTTTTGGCGATGCTGGTATTGACGAAGTGGTGGAACCCGATTTTTGGGAGTCGGAAATTGCCCTCTTGATTGCTCATTTCAGGCAAAACGATTATATCACTGGGCTTGAGCTTGCCATCGCCCGGGTAGGCGAAAAGCTCAAGACTTATTTTCCACACCAAGGCAATGCCGACCAAAATGAATTGAGCGATGAGATTTCGATGGGTTAAGTGGATATTTTTCTTGCTACTAAGCACCAAGGGGCTGCTGGCGCAAAATTTACCTGACCCCCAGCGACCAGCACGTTTGGTGAATGATTTTGCAGGAGTGCTCAATCGCATGGAAGTGAACCAACTAGAGTCGATGCTGGTAGCTTACAACGACAGCACTTCTACCCAAATAACCATCGTTACCATCCAGTCGCTTGATGGCTTTGAGATTGCCGATTATGCCAACCGCTTGTATGAAAAATGGGGAATAGGGCAAAAAGGCACCAATAATGGTTTGTTGATTTTGGTTGCCGTTAACGACCGTGAAGTACGCATGGAGGTGGGGTATGGGCTCGAAGAGCGCATCACCGATGCGTTGGCACGTCGCATTATTGAGCAAGACATGCTCCCTCAGTTCAGGTCGGGTAACTACGCCGGTGGCCTTGCTGCTGCCAGCAAAAGAATCATGCAATTGCTATCGGGAGCCTTTACGGCCGATGAACGGATCGAAAGTACGGGGGGCAAAGCCGGTATATTACTAATTCTGCTCTTGCTGGTCATTATCATTGCAGTGAACTCACGCAACGGCGGTGGCAGCAATTATACTGGCAGAGGTCGAGCAGGGTATCAGCCTCCCTTTTTCTTTCCCATGGGTGGAGGTGGCTTTGGCGGGGGTGGCTTTGGCGGAGGCGGTTTTGGCGGTTTCGGTGGTGGACTCTCCGGAGGGGGTGGTGCCAGTGGTCGCTGGTAACGAAAAGCAACTTTGCAGCGAATTTTATTTATTTTAGCCCTTCAAGCTACTCAAGCATGTTTATGAACAAGTTTCGAATTGCCTTCCTGCTGGGATTTTCCCTGTTTTTGATGTATGGTGCCGCCCATGCCCAGTCATTGGGCAACCAGGTAGGAGAGCCAGCCAAGGAAAAAATTAGCGGTAAACAAACCTACATTCTCACTTCCGATAAGTCGAATACCTTGGTATTGCACCGCAAGAAGGCCGATGTTTATGAAATCCACGCCTTTGATGCCAGTCTCAAATTGGAAGCTACTTACGAAATTAAGCTTCCTGGTAAGGCCAAAATGAAGCATGAATGGGTTGGTGCTTGGGGCCTAGAAGATAAATTGGTGATGGTAACGGCTCAATATGACGAAGCTGAAAAGGTTAAAACCATATACGGATGGAAGCTCGAACCAGAAGGAACGTATGACAGTGAGTATACGGTGATTGACGAAATCAAAGGCAGTGATGGCGTTGACCCACGCGCTATTCAATTTCGTTTTGGTAAGAGTGAAGATGGGAAATTGCTGTATTACTTCCGCAATCAAACGGTTGCCTTGGGAGAGGCACCTCGACTAACATTTAAGTTGTTCGACAAACAACTGGCCATAAAAGCCGATAAGGTAATCAACACCCCATACAAGCTCAAGAGTCTTTCGGCCGGACAATTGGTGGTTGACGGCACCAAGAGTGTGTTCTTAACTGCCAAAATCCAAGATGTGAACATGAGCAAGCGTCCGGTAAGGGTTGAATTGCCGTATGTGTGGACGGTTTTGCACTATGAACTAGACAAAAGCAATTTGCGCGAGTATCCCATCCAATTAGGTGAAGGCGGCTTTGTGCAAGATGTGGCTATTAATTTGTTCAAAAGCGATGATAAATTGCATGCCGCAGGTTTTTACGGTGCTTCTCAAAGAGCAGGTATTTCGGGTAGCTTCATCACCACCACTGATATAATTACGCATCAGGTTTTGCGTAAAACCATTGAGCCTTTGAGTAAGGAATTTGTTGAAATTCACAAAGCCACACAGCGCCGCTTTGTAGATACCAGTATTCCGCGCAAAGTAATCAAAGGCGTGATGGACGTGCGGCCTTCTTTGTTGGTGAGCAGCACCGGCAATGTTTATCTTATCGGCGAGATTTACCGCTACAACAAACAGGTGCCTTCAGGACAGAAGCCCGACAGTTATCCCGATGAAAAAAGCACCATTACCCATTACATACAAGGCATGATGGTGGTGAATTTTAATGCGCGCGGTTCGGTTGATTGGCAGGCAAGCCTTGCCCTAAATCAAGCACCTGTTAATGATGAAGGAGCTAGCGTTGGTTTTATATCGGGAATGGTACGAGATAGGGTGGCATTCATTTACAATGACCATCCAGGCAATTTGCAAATCAGTGATCCCATGAAAAAGCTCGATATGGTAAAGCCCGATACTAAAAACAGCGCCACCTGTTTGGCCTATGTTGACAAATACGGCAAGCTCGATGCTGATTTATTATGGACCGATGCCAATGAGCAAGGAATCATCCTTCCACATTCGGCCTATCCTATTAACCGTACGCAAGTAGTTGCCCTTGCCCATAGTGCTAAAGGAAATTACCGGCTAGTTAAACTCACTTTTTATTAATTTTTTGCTTTAGCGCTCAAACCAAAGCGCGTAATTTTGCGTATATTGAATTGAAAGTGCAATTGAGTGACGCTATATTTAAATTAACAGCGGCACAATCATTGCAGTATTAAGTTTTTTATGCGAGCAAAAGGCGTTTTATTTATGTGGTGGCGGTATTTCTTGTCCCGTTTTGGTAATTCTGTCGATAAACGGGTCAGTGTACAAGAAGCCATGGCCAAAGGTCGGCTGAATGAAATCGAAGGGTTGTCATCTTTTTCAGAAGAACAATTGAAACAACTCATATTCGATATCCGAGGCGCAGCCCGCGATTATTATTTCAAAGGCCGGGTTCCTGAATATTATAAGCCCGTGCTCAAGCAATATTACCGTTCGGTTTTATACCATTTGTTGTATCAGCGTAATTTCGACTGAGTTTATTGCTCTAAAAGATTTATTGGCCATTAGAACCTAGCTATGAAATTATGCTTTGGCCAGTTAATCTCCAGCCTCGGTTTTCATTTTACGGATTGGCTTGTTGGGGTTCCACCAGCTGAATTGACTCCATGCTTTCGATTTCCAAGGAATCGCGCTCAGGTGCTGCAGGCAAAATGGTGAGGCAATTCCAAGGTTTGCTCACTACACCATCTCTAGCTGATGGGAATTTGCCGGGACTCAACACATCGTCGTATGCCATTTCTAAGAATCGCCCCACCACTGGAAGTGCAGTTTTGCTGCCTTCACCAGTTTGGGAGTTGCGAAAACGCACCCTGCGCTGATCGGCACCTACCCAACATCCCACCACCAAGTCTTTGGTAACCCCCATGAACCAGCCGTCGGAGTAGTTTTGAGAGGTGCCCGTTTTGCCGCCTACTTGGTTGTAGTTTTTGAATGCACCAGGCCACTCCCACAAGGCACGGGTGGTTCCTCCCGGTTCTTCAATGCCACCCCGCAACATATAGGTCATTAAAAAGGCGGTTTCTTCGCTTAAGGCCTGTCTTCGTTGTGGCTTAAATTCAAAGATGAGCTCGCCTTTGCGATCGTAAACCTTACTTACGAAATGGGGCTCAATCCACTCGCCCCGGTTCATGAATACGGCGTAAGCACCCACCATTTCGAAGAGCGAAACATCGCTTGAACCTAATCCAAGGGCTGGCAAAGGCTCAAGATAGCTGCTGATCCCCATTTTTTTGGCTACTGCTGCCACAGCATCGGCTCCCACCCGCTCGGTAAGCTTGGCAGCAATGGTGTTCACCGATTTCGCCATGGCACGTCGCAAGGTGTATTCGTCGTAGGTGAATTGCCAATCGGCATTGCGCGGTGCCCATTCTTTGGTTTCACCTTTTTCTTGGTACACAATTTTTACCGGACTATCCACCTCCTTGTCACAAGGGCCCAATCCCTTTTCGAAAGCGGTGGCATACACAAAGGGCTTGAAAGTAGAGCCCGGTTGACGGCTCATTTGCTTCACGTGGTCGTATTTATAGTGGCTGTAATTGATGCCACCTACCCACATTTTGATTTGTCCACTGAAAGGATCAATGGCCAGCAGTCCACATTGCAATATGGCCAATTCGTGCCGCAAAGAATCCAACGGACTGCATTGAACGGTTTTATCGCCATCCCAATGGAACAACTCCATTTCGCGTACTTCGTTGAATCCTGCCATGATTTGAGCTTCGCTCCATCCGGCTTTGCGACCCTGTTTGTAACGCTCGGTTTTTTCAATGATGCTGCGGAGCCAGAGGCTGTCTTCCTTCCCCGAGGCATCTTCCCAAGGCACCCTGCCGCGCCAGTGCTCGTCGAACCGGCGTTGTAACAAACGCATGCTTTTGCCTACGGCCGATTCTCCATGTACTTGTAACCTGCTATCGATGGTGGTTTCGATGCGCAGGCCGCTGGTGTATATATTGTACCGGTCGCCGTAGTTTTTTTTGAGGTAGTCGCGCAGCCATTTGGCCAGTTCCGATCGGAAATAAGGGGCTGGGCCATCGGTAATCTCTTCTTCTTTGTAGCGCAGGGTAATGGGCTGTTGCTGTAAGTGTTCGGCTTGTGACGCGCTGAGTATGCCTTGATCACGCATGAGCGACAGCACCAAATTGCGGCGACGGAGGGCGTTTTTGGGATTGGAAACCGGATTGTAATAGGTAGGTGCTTTGAGCATGCCTACCAATACGGCGCATTCTTCTTCGCGTAGTTCTTGTGGACTGGTGTTGAAATATGTGCGTGCCGCGCTTTTGATGCCAAAACTGTTCCTGCCAAAATCAACAGTGTTCAGATACAGCGCCAATATTTCTTCCTTGCTAAAAAATAATTCAAGTTTAAGGGCTGTCATCCATTCTTTGCCCTTGGCCAAAATTACTTTTAGTCCGGGTACATATCCAAGTAAGCCAATGCCATCGCTGCGGGTTTTGAACAGGTTTTTGGCTAACTGTTGGGTTATGGTGCTTGCACCTCGTGCATTACCCTTGGCTGCATCGGCAACTGCGGCACCAATAGCCTTAAAATCGATGCCATAATGCTTGTAAAACCTCACGTCTTCTACGGCAATGAGGGTACGAATCATTACCGGATGAATAGAGTCGAACGGCACCGGGCTTCGGTTTTCGGTGTAGTATTTGCCCATGAGTTTGCCATCGGCTGAGTAAATTTCAGAGGCTTGACTCATTTCGGCTTCACGCACTTCGGTCATGCTGGGCATGGGGCCGAACAGCCACAAAAAGTTGATTTCGAGGGCAAGTAAGAAGCAAAATGCGAATAGCAGCATGCTGTACAGCCAGCTCAAGCTTTTTTGAAAATAGTTGAGCTTTCGATAGCGTTTGCGATTGAGCGGTGTATACTGGCTTAACCAACGCCAGCCCGCCATTAAGTGTCCGGGAATGCGCTTGGCTACACCTAGCCATGCTGATTGTTGCCCCGCTTTTTTCTTCATGCCTCGGGGCTATTTGCGTTTGAAATCACCTCTTTTGATGGCTTTAACAAATTCTGCCCAAGCCAAGGGATTAAGTAATGTAGACGGAATGGGGATGGCATTTGGGCCGCCTAATTGGTGGAAATTCTGTTGACCGCCCGCATAATAGGTTTGGGCGATGGTTTTTTGCATGTACAAACGCTGGTTTTCGCTAGCATCCATGGTCATGGCGCTTGCGAGTTGCGAAAGCAGTTCGGCTTCCAAGTTTTTGGCGGCGCGTGAATAGGCATCGTCTTTGAGCTCCAAGGCTAAAAATTCGCGTTTGAAAGCTTCCCTGCTCGGCCAAGGATAAATGACGGCCATGGGCAAAGAGATGGTGTCGCGCACCATGGGCATTAGCACCGTGTACAGGTCTTCGCTTGCCATGGCCTTATCTACTACCATCATCGATGGTTTGTAACCCACTTCGCTGAACACAATGGTGTCGCCTTCGAGTGCCACAAAGGTGAAAAATCCCCTGCTGTCGCTAACGGTGCCTTTGAAACGGTTTTTGACCAAAATGGTGGCAAAGGGCACGGTGCTCATACTGTCGTCGCTTACCGTGAGCCCCGACAATTGTACGGCCGCTTTGCTGCCTTTATTTTGGGCCAATGCAGGCATTGCCAATAGGGCAACTAAAAACAGAAAGAGGTAAATGCTTTTCACTGCTTCAAAGATAAATGATGGGCCAATAGGTTGCGTGTTAAAACGTTCGAAACGGTGGTAGGTTGCCTTCAGAGACAATTATTCTTGTTTTGACACGAGATGACACTGCAATTTGCGTGGTTTGTGTAAAAGATTGCGGAAAATGTGGGATGCTCCCTGCTGCAATAGTATGTAATTTAGAGTCGAATTAGCGAGACAAACAACAAGCAATGAATACACAACAAGAAAAACTGAAAGCCCTTCAGCTAACGCTCGATAAACTCGAGAAATCGTATGGCAAAGGCGTAGTGATGAAGATGGGCGACGCCCGGGTGGTGAATGTAGACGTGATTCCTACGGGCTCGTTGGGTCTCGATATTGCCTTGGGCATTGGGGGATTTCCCCGTGGTAGGGTTATTGAGATATATGGCCCTGAATCGTCGGGTAAAACAACCATTGCACTGCATGCCATAGCAGAAGCGCAGAAGAAGGGCGGGCTGGCAGCATTTGTTGATGCTGAGCATGCCTTTGACAAGGCTTATGCCGAAAATTTGGGAATTGATACAGAAAACCTGTTGATATCGCAGCCCGATAATGGGGAGCAAGCGTTAGAAATTGCCGATAACCTCATTCGTTCGGGTGCCATAGATATCATAGTTATTGACTCGGTGGCCGCTTTGGTGCCCAAAGCCGAAATTGAAGGCGAGATGGGCGATTCGAGCATGGGTTTACAAGCCCGCCTCATGTCACAAGCTTTGCGCAAACTCACGGGAAGCATCAATAAAACGGGTTGCGTTTGTATTTTCATCAACCAGTTGCGCGAGAAAATTGGGGTCATGTTCGGCAATCCCGAAACTACTACCGGTGGTAATGCTCTGAAGTTTTACGCCTCTATCAGGCTCGATATCCGCCGCATTGGCCAACTCAAAGATGGTGTGGAAGTGACGGGTAACCGGGTACGCATGAAGGTGGTGAAAAACAAAGTGGCACCACCGTTCCGACAGTGTGAATTCGACATTGTGTATGGCGAGGGCGTATCGAAAGAAGGAGAAATTGTGGACCTCGGTAGCGAGTTGAACATTGTGAAGAAGAGTGGTTCATGGTATTCGTATGGCGAAACCAAGCTGGGTCAAGGTCGCGACGCAGTAAAACAGCTCCTTTGCGATAATCCCGATTTGGCTGAAGAAATTGAGCTGAAAATCAAAGAGCATATGAAGGTGAAAATGGCCGCCGCTCCGGTGGACGAAGAAGCCTGATGTTGCCACAACCAATTTATCAAACCGGCCTCGTACTTTCGGGAGGAGCAGCCAAGGGTTATGCACACTTGGGCGCACTCACGGCATTGTACGAGGCCGGTTTTTCATTTGATGCCGTTTCGGGAAGCAGCGTGGGAGCCATCATTGGCGCACTGTTAGCCGATGGCAGGCATCCGGCAGAAATCAAAGAGATTTTTGACGCCGAAAAAAACTTTAGCTTGGTGAAATTCAAATGGAAGGCACCGGGATTGCTGAGTTCGTCGGGCTTGCGTGCCGCTATCAAACGTCATTTACGGGCTAAAACGTTCGAAGAATTGCAAAAGCCGTTGTGGGTTGCGGCTACCGATTTGGGCAATGGTAGAACCCATTTTTTTAATGCAGGTGAGCTACTCAATCCACTATTGGCTTCAAGCGCCATACCCTTGCTGTTTGAACCCATTAAATACCAAGATCGACAGTATGTTGATGGCGGGCTTACTAATAATTTACCAGCCGAAGTTTTACGGCCTTATTGCCACCGCTTGCTCGGTATCAATGTGAATCCGGTTGGCGAAACAGGTGAGGTAGCAGGTTGGATGGCGGGCATTGAGCGGGTGCTGAACATTGCCGTGCACAACAATGTGGCCCCGCAAATCAAAATGCTAGATGCTTATATTGAGCCCGAAGGAATGGCTGCATTTCATTTGTTTTCGCTTGACAAAGGCCAGGAAATGTTTCAAATGGGCTATGAATCGGCAACTTTGGCGCTTCAGCAAGCAGATCAAAGCCTGTTGAAAGCAATAAAAAACCCTGCCGAAGCAGGGTTTAAAGGTTCGGGGCTTAGCAATGCTGGTTGAAAGCATCTACCAAGTTGGCTGCAATCATGTCGGCTGAACGGCCTTCGATGTGATGGCGCTCCAACATGTGTACCAATTGGCCATCTTTGAATAAGGCAATGCTAGGTGACGAAGGTGGATAAGGCAGCATATAACTGCGTGCTTGGTTTACAGCTTCCACTTCCATACCGGCAAAAACGGTGGTAAGATGGGCAGGAGCCTTTTCGTTTTGAATGGCTTTTTTAACAGCCGGACGTGCATTGGCAGCCGCACAGCCGCAAACTGAATTTACTACTACGAGGGTGGTGCCGCTGTTTTTAAGAGCTTCATTCACCTCTTCGGGGGTTTTGAGCTCTGTAAAGCCTACTTCCGTGAGGTCTTTGCGCATGGGAGCTACCATGAATTCGGGATATGCCATGTGATTTTTTACATTTTTAAGAAAGCACAAAATTAAGGCTTTCTGAGGCCAAAAAGTTCATTTACAACAGCCTCAATTAGAAACAAAACGGCAAATCAACCACCAATAGGTACAGCTGAATTTTATTGCACGATTTAAAATGAATGCTCGAGGACAGGTAAGCGGTCTTACTGTCGGACCAAATTGATGCGCAATCCGCCATTGCCCGTTAGGATAAGCTGCTCGTTCAGCAATTCAAACCGATTTACTTCTTTTAAAGCCGACAGCACCCCCAAGGCATAGGGGCTATCGCAGCAGGCCTCGGTGCAAGTAGGTGTTTGTGAGAAAACAACAATGTTATTGGGTTTGAAATTGACGCTTCCGCCACAACGGTTCACATCAAGTTGAAAGCTGAAACTTTTGCGATCGTCGAAGCTTAAGGTGAACGCCCTGGGGGCATTGCGTAACGAATCGGTTTCAGTTAAACGGTAACTCACTACCACCCAGGCATTGTCAACAACGTCTTGCCGGTCGGGTTGACAAGCTGCTGTAAAAAGGACCAAGCAAAGAAGCCAAATGCGCATAGCCGTTATTTTGTGAGGCTAAGATAACTCCTACTTCGAGAATTGCAGCCCACCAAGCATGTTTAGGCCCTGACGGATTATTTTATCTTAGCGGTCATGGGATTGCGTAAGCCCGAATAGTCGGTAATGGTCATTTTTACCGAGCCAATCAGTATGTTGGCCTTGATTTGCAGGGGGATTTTGTTTTCGTCGTCGGATACATACACAATTAGGTCTTCCTCATTTTTGAATACCCTGCCTTTCATTACCAGGGGCATAAAGACCATCACCCTGAACTTGCCAATTCCTAAGTCTACGATTTCGCGACCGACGAAGCGGAATTTGAAGCGGTGAAGTTCATTGTCCATAAACATGGGCACCTCGAAGGTGTCGCCTTTACGAGCGCTTTTGAAGTCGAGTGTACGCGCAAAATAGAAGCTCGATACAATGTCTTGGGTATAGTGGGGAATTTGAAATTGCTGCTTTTCGTTAACGTGAACTATATTCGCTTGGTGATCGAAACGGTAGTCGTCTTTAAAAGCGTAGCCGCCTTCGTAAACATCCTTGGCGAATTTCCAGGGCACCATGGCCTGTTTGTCGATGTAGGTTTCAAACCGATCACGAACTTTAAAAAACCAATCGAAAGAATTGATAGAGCGACCCGTGGCTACCACATGCAAGCACTCTTTTCCGCCCACATTCACCGCGCGGTCCATCACACGGAGTTCACCGATACCGGCATTGATGAAGCCGTAATGTAATTTGAATTTGAGCACTTCGCCTTCTCGGAAGGCCCGGTTTTCAATTTTGCGAACACTGTGCTCAATGGCTTCAACAGGCGCCATGGCAAGGGTGAACAGGCAAAACAGACTGGTGATCAAAAAATGCTTCATGTGATTGGTTTGGGCGGCAGCTGACAAAGTTGGTGCCAAGCTAAAGTACGGAAAAATTTTGTGGCTCGTTAAGCTCTTGTGGGTAGATCGCTTTTTAACTTTTGTAGCCTGTGCTTCTGCGGTCAGGGACGCATACGGCTCAATAAATATAGCCATAAATACACTTCATTTCTGGTAGAAATACGCAGCTTTGTGTAATCAAAACAATGCCATGTACATCAACATCCCCGAAACCAATAAAAAGCGTATTGTACTCATTGGAGCTGGTTTTGGCGGCTTGATTCTTGCCCGAAAGCTCAGCCTGTTCGATTATCAAGTGGTGCTTATCGACAGGCACAATTACCACACCTTCCAGCCGCTGTTGTACCAGGTGGCTACGGGTGGTTTGGAGCCTGGCTCCATTGCCCATCCTTTGCGAAAATTCATCAAAAGCCGACCGGAACTGATTTTGCGAATTGCTGAGGTGACCCGCATTGAAGCTGAAGCCAAGGAGGTGCATACCAACATCGGTAAATTGCATTACGACATTTTGATATTGGCAACGGGCAGCAAAACCAATTTTTTTGGACAAGAAAAACTGCCTGAGTTTGCCATGCGCATGAAAACAGTGCCTCAAGCACTCGATTTGCGCAGCATGATTTTGCAGCATTTTGAAGAGGCGCTATTGACTTCTGATTTAAAAGAGCGGGATGCGCATACGACCTTCGTGGTTGTGGGTGCTGGTCCTACCGGCGTTGAAACGGCGGGTGCATTGGGTGAGTTGAAAAAACATGTATTGCCACGCGATTACCCCGAGCTTGATTTGCGGCGCATGCAAATACACTTGGTAGAAGCCGGGCCGCGCGTTCTTGCGGGAATGAGCGAACAAGCAGGACAACGCACCCTCGATTTTTTGAAAGAGCTGGATGTACAGGTTTGGCTGGGACAACCCGTGCAAGAATACGATGGACATACTGTGCGTTTTGCGTCGGGAAAGGAGTTGAGGGCTGGTACACTTATTTGGTCGGCAGGCGTAATTGGGGCTGCACCTGAGGGATTGCCCGACACGGTAAAGGGCCGTGGCGGCCGCCTCAGGGTAGATATTTACAACCGGGTGGAGGGCCTCGATGGTGTATACGCCATTGGCGATTTGGCTTGGATGCCGGTGGAGGAATATCCCAACGGCCATCCCATGGTGGCACCTGTGGCCATACAGCAGGCACGACGCCTGGCCGATAACTTAAATCGTTTAGCTCGTGGCAAGGAGATGCGCCCTTTTCAGTATTTCGATAAGGGCAGCATGGCCACCATTGGCAGAAACCGAGCGGTGGTAGATCTGGGAAAAATTCGTTTTCAGGGCTTTTTCGCTTGGTTCGTATGGATGTTTGTGCATTTGATGTCGATTGTTGGCTTCCGCAACAAAATGGTGGTTTTTGTAGATTGGTTTTGGAACTACATCAGTTATGACCGGGCCTTGCGGCTGATCATCAGACCATTCAAAAGATGAGGGTATTGTTGTTTGTTTTTTTGTTGCTCATGGGCTGTGCCGGTTCTAAACCAGTGATTCCTGTTTGGCTGCATCAGAAGTTGTTGCAAGCCGAGCGGAACCCCAACAGTTATGTGGAAGTGTGGCAGTACGATTACAAGAAGCAACGGGTGTACTATTTTATTCCGGCTTGCTGCGACCGATTAACCGAGTTGTACAATGCCGAGGGCAAACTGGTATGCCACCCCGCAGGAGGCATTAGTGGCCAGGGTGATGGCAAATGCCGGAAGTTTTTAACCGGCCGTAAAAACGGAGAATTGATTTGGCGTCCGAAAGGCGCATTGGTAGATTGAAATTCAGCGCAAGGAGCAGGCCAGGGTGGCAATGAGCACACTGGCACCAGCTTGCTGCAGGGGTCGGGCACAGGCTTCCAAGGTAGCGCCGGTGGTGAGCACATCGTCGACCAAAAGAATGGTTTTGCCAGTAAGCACCTTTCCTGATGCGCATGCGAAGGCTTCTGAAACGTTTTCCCAGCGCTCATAGCGACCCTTGCGTGTTTGACTGGTGGTATTACTTTGTCGCGATAGCCATTTTTCGGCAACGGGTATTTGCATGGCTTTCGACATTCCGTGGGCCAGCAAGGCACTTTGGTTGTACCCACGCATTTGAAGTTTTTTGGGGTGTAAGGGCACTGGCACAAGGGCATCGGCCGAGGCAAAACGAGCTTCGGTCTGAAGCTCTCGGCCAACCAGCTCGCCCAAGCGCATGCCTACTTCTTGTTGTCCACTATATTTGAGCTGATGTAACAAATGCTGCGTGATACCGTTTTTCGTAAAAAACAAAAAGGAAGTAGCGGCTTTCACTTGCGTTCTGCCCCAAAATAGCCTTTCGAGTGGATTATCGATTTGTTTGTGGTAAAGGGTGCGCGGCAGTCGGTGCAGGCACTGCCAGCACAAATGGCTTTCGTGCCGGTGCAAATTGCGACTGCAACCGAGGCACAAACGCGGGTAAAACAGATCTGCGAGCGAGAGCAAAGGCTTCCACATTTTGCAAACCTAAGTCGCAACTACCTTTAAATCTCTATTTTTGCAAGTCTTCGAAAACAATTGCGCAAAAAGCAACAGTGCAACAAAAAAAACGAAAGTATATGATGAAAAAAGGATGGCTTACAGGACTTTGTTTCCTGTTACTGGTAGGTTCAACGCAGGCACAAACCGATGATCGCGTACTCTTTTCGGTGAATGGTGATGCTGTGAGTGTGAACGAGTTTTTGGAGGTTTATAACAAGAATAATTACAGTAAAAAGGCTCCCACGACAGAGGACCTGAAGGAGTACCTCGAGTTGTATATTCGTTTCAAGCTGAAAGTGCAAGAAGCTTATGCCCAAGGATTAGATACCACGCAAAAGTTTCGGCGTGAATTAGACAATTACCGTAGCCAGTTGGCGCAGCCCTATTTGCGCGATCGCGAAACCAATCAGGCCCTTTTGCAAGAGGCCTATGAGCGTACCCGCACCGAACGCCGTGCCAGCCACATCATGGTGAAAATTGAAGAAAATGCTTCACCTGCCGATAGCTTGGCTGCTTATCGCAAGGCGGTGCAAATTAGAGAGCGTTTGTTGAAGGGTGAAGATTTTGCCAAGGTGGCCAAAGAAGTGTCGGAAGATCCTTCTGCCAAAGACAACGCGGGCGATTTGGGCTTTTTCAGTGCATTTCGCATGATTTATGCCTTTGAAGACATGGCTTACAAAATCAAAGTGGGTCAATTGTCGCCGGTTTTCCGTACTCAATTCGGATACCACATTCTTAAAGTAACGGGCGAGCGTCCGGCCCGCGGAGAAATCAGGGTAGCGCATCTCATGTTGGTCATCAAAAACAGCGATAATGATTCGGTACGCAACCAAACCGAACGTCGTATCCGTGAAATCAGCCGTCGCATTAAGGCCGGTGAAAATTTCGATCAGTTGGTGGCACAGTACAGCGAAGACCCCAGTTCATCGCAGTCGCAAGGCTTGCTTCCATACTTTGGTACCGGGCGTATGGTACCCGAGTTCGAGGAAGCGGCCTATGCCCTCAAAAACAACGGTGATATTTCTGAGCCAGTGCTCACATCGTACGGTTGGCACATTCTCAAGCGTGTTGATTTGCGTGAAATCCCCAACTTCGAACAAGCCAAGGCCGATTTGGAAGGCCGCATTGCGCGCGATAGCAGGGCCAACGTAAACAAGTCGAATCTTCTGAACAAGTTAAAGAAGGAGTACAAGTTCACCGAGTTTCCGAAAGTGCGTGCAGCGGTGTTTGCAACGGTGGTTGATTCGGCTTACCGGAACGGCGGATGGCAAGCACCTGCTTTCAAAAAGGATGAGGTGGTTTTCAGCTTTGCAGGCAAGCAAGTAAGGCAAAGTGAGCTGGCAGCGTATTTGCAGAGCCAATCGGCTTTATTGATGTCGGCCGACCTCGCCATTTTCCTCGACCGCACTTACCAAAAGTTTGTAGATGAGCAATTATTGGCCTTCGAAGACACCCGTTTAGAAGAGAAGTACCCCGATTTTAAAGCCTTGATGAAGGAATACCGTGAAGGTATATTGTTGTTCGATTTGACCGACCAGATGGTGTGGTCGAAGGCGGTGACCGATACGGCTGGTTTGGATGCGTTTTATGAAACTCAAAAAGACAAGTATTTGTACAAAGAGCGCCTCGATGCCGAGGTATTTACTTGCATCGACGAAAAAACAGCCAAAGCGGTTCGTAAAGATTTAGGTAGCCGCAAAAACACCCATGAGAAGCTGTTGGCCAAGTACAACAAGAGCAATCCGCTTACCTTGAAAATCAACAGTGGTAAGTTTGAGCGCGGCGCATTGCCGGTGCTGGAGCAGCTCAGCTGGAAGCCGGGCACCTCTGAAGTGATGGCTCAAAACGGGCAGTTTGTGGTAGTTCGCATGCGTGAGGTATTGCCTCCATCGCCCAAGCCTTTGAACGAGGTGCGTGGTTTGGTAACGAGCGATTATCAGCAATATCTTGAAAGAGAGTGGTTGCGCGAGCTGGAGGGTAAATACCAGGTGGTAATCAACCGCGAAACGTTCAACAGCATTTTGCCTCAATAAGTGAATACCCTGCGTGCCATAGCTTTGATGATGTTGCTGGCGGGCTGTACCTTCTGGGGCAGCGATGAGCCAGGAGCACAAGCTGTGGCACGCGTAGGTAATTATTACCTGTATGCATCGAGTTTGCAGGGCTTGGTGCCAGAAGGTAGCGACAGGGAAGACAGCATAGAAATTACCAAGGCCTACATTGATAACTGGGTGCGAAGGCATTTGATTTTGATGGAGGCCGAGTCGCAATTATCGCCCGAGCAAAAAGATGTGAGTCAAAAGCTGGAGGAATACCGCCAAAGTTTGCTGCAATACCGTATTGAAAACGAGGTGATTGCCCCACTCATGGATACAGTGGTGGATGCCGATTTGGTGCTGACCTATTACAAAGCCAATAAATCGCAGTTGGCCCTGCGCAGGCCATTGTTGATGGCGCGTTTCGTAAAGCTCGACCGGGACGCACCTCGTTTAGACTTGGTGAAAAGTTTGTTGCGTGGTCGGCGTCCGCGTGATTTTAAAGAGCTTGAAGAATATTGTTTTCAGTACGCTGCTCAATTTCAGTTGGTAGATACCAGCTGGATGTATGTGGATGAAGTGATGAGAGGAACACCTAATGAGGTTTTTCAAGCCTTTGATTTTGGAAACAAGGGCTTGGTGCAAGAAAAAACCGATTCGCTGTTCAGGTATTTACTGGTGGTACGCGATTATAAGGCTGTTGGCGAAGTGCCACCATTGGCTTTTGAGGCAGAGAATATACGCAGTTTGATTTTGTTGCAAAGACGACAAGAGTTTATTGAACGTTACTACAAGGATCTTTACAAGAGATCGCTCGAAGAGAAGAAATATGAGATTTTTACCCCCTAAGCAGCCTTTGTTTTGGGCTGTTGCCCTTTTTTTATTGCTGGGTCCTACCTTTTTGGCCGTGGGCCAGCCCGCGCGTTCCTCGAAAGTAGACGGCATTGTGGCTGTAGTGGGCGATAAAATCATATTGAAATCGGAGGTAGAAGCTGAATACAGCAACTGGCTTCAGCAGGGCAACGAACCCGATGCGGGCATGCGTTGCGTTATTCTTGACCAAATGCTCACCAATAAACTCATGATCCGACAGGCTGAGTTTGATTCGTTGGAAGTGAGCGACGATGAAATTGATCAGCAAATTGACCGCAGGTTGCGCTATTTCATCAGTATGGTGGGCAGCAGAGAAAAACTCGAGGAATTCTACGGCAAGACGGTAGTTGAAATCAAAGAAGAATTTAAGCCCCAAATCAGGGAACTGATCTTAGCCCAAAAAATGCAAGAGAAGATAACTTCAGGGGTTAATATTTCACCTCGTGAAGTGCAGGATTATTTTGCCAAGATTCCTGCCGATAGCATACCCTATTTTGATGCTGAGGTGGAATTGGGGCAAATTGTGATGTTTCCGGAGGTGGGGGTTGTGCAGAAGGAATTTACCATTGAAAAACTCAACGACATTCGCAACCGCATATTGAAGGGTGAAAACTTTGCCACCCTGGCTATTTTGTATTCCGAAGATCCTGGCTCGGCCAAAGAGGGGGGCAGTTTGGGCTTTTTTGGCAGGGGCGACATGGTGCCAGAGTTTGAAGCTGTTGCCTTTAAACTGCGTCCGGGTGAGGTTTCGCAGGTTATTCGCACCAAGTTTGGTTACCACATTTTGCAACTGGTTGAGCGTAGGGGCGATAGGGTGCATTGCCGGCACATTCTTATCAAGCCGCCAGTTGGTACACGCGAGTTGGAAGCCACACGACGCAAATTAGACTCTATTCGCATTGAAATACAAGCCGGAAACCTCGCTTTCATTGATGCGGTTCGCAAGTTTTCGGCCGATGATGAAAGCAAAACCAATGGCGGCATGCTCATGAACGACAATGCGGCTTCCAACAGTTTTACCATCGATCAGCTTACCCCCGACATCTATTTCGCCATTGATAAACTCAAACCCGGTGAGTTGAGCGATCCGCAGCCTTACAGTGCCCCCGATGGCAGCCGTGGTTTTAGGGTGTTTTACATGAAAAGCCGAACCAGTCCGCACCAAGCCAATTTGAACGACGACTACGCCCGCATTCAAACGGCAGCACTTAATTTGAAGCGCATTGAACGGATGCAGGATTGGTTTATGAAGGCAAAAACGCGTACCTTCATTAAAATTGACGAAGAATTTGCACCCTGTGATAATTTGAGTCGCTGGCAGTAATACCCTAAAGGAATGATGATGAAGCTGGTTCATGCCGCTGTTTTGGTGGCTTTTAGTGGCTTAATGGCATGTGAAACTGCCGAGCCCAAGGTAGAAAACAAGGTCGACGCCAATGGTAGGCTCATGGAAGGCGTTTCGGTGAATTACCATGCCAATGGCAAAATTCAGAATGAGGTTCCTGTAAAAGAGGGGCGCAGGAATGGAGAAGCCCGTGAGTACTACGAAAACGGAAAGTTGGCGGCCACCATTGAGTACAAAGACGATATTAAGAATGGTTGGGCGCGTTGGTACTACCCCGACGGTATTTTATATCAAGAAGCGCAGTATGCCGATAATAAGAAAAACGGCATTGAAAAGAAGTACCACAATACGGGTGAATTGATGGCGGTTTTGAAGTGGAAGCAAGGAGAGCCTTTGCCCGGTCTCAAAGAATATCAGCCCGATGGGAGGGAGGTAAATCAGCCTGAGATTCGTGGGCAATTGAAGGGCAATGTGTTGGAAGTGCGCTTGAGCAATGGCAGCAGCCAAGTTCAGTTTTATGAGGGGCAATTGGGCGTGGATGAATTTTTAGACCCTACCAAACACCCTGTATTGGAAACTGTTAATGGTGTAGCGCGTTTGCCATGGAAGGGTCAAGCCCTACATGTGATAGCAAGCCGAAAGAGCAATTTTAAAAACCCGCAAGTTTTACGCTATACGCACCAGCCCTGATGCTTTATTTCAAGACCCATCAGTTAGAAAACGATGCTCCTTGGGTAGTTTTTATCCATGGTGCAGGCGGTAATTCGGCCATATGGTACCGACAGGTGCGTGCCTTTCAGGCGCATTTTAATCTGTTACTTGTCGACTTGCGGGGTCATGGTCGTTCACCTGGTGCGGCTGAAAACCAAGCGAACTACTCTTTCGACACCATTGCCAACGATGTATTTGAAGTGCTCGATCATTTAAAGATAAGGAGCGCTCATTTTGTAGGGATTTCGTTGGGCACCATAATCATTCGCCAAATAGCTGAAATGCAGCCGCAGCGGGTTGATAGCATGGTGCTGGCGGGTGCCATAGCCAAGCTCGATTTGCGGGGGAAGTTCTTTGTGGGATTGGGCAACGCCTTCAAGGGGGTGATGCCATTCATGTGGCTATACAAACTGTTTGCTTGGGTTATAATGCCGCGTCGAAACCACGCAGAATCGCGCAATTTCTTTATTCGCGAAGCTCAGAAGTTGGCACAGAAAGAATTTTTGCGCTGGTACAAACTTACTGGACAGCTAACCCCATTGCTGCGCAGATTTGAAGCCAAATTGCCCGAAATTCCTACGCTGTATGTTATGGGGGGTGAAGACCATATGTTCTTGCCTACCGTGCAGAACATGGTAGCCAATGCACGGCACGCCACCTTAGAGGTAATTGAGCGTTGCGGACATGTGGTTACCATTGAGCAACCGCAGTTGTTCAATGAGCGGGCATTGCGATTTCTGAAGCAATTACCTGCTTAATTCTGGGAGGCAAATCTCCTGAAAATGAGGTGCAAGAAACTCACGGCAGCTTCTGTTTCGAGGTCCCAATGATAAACGGGCAATAGTTTTTCGCCAATGATTTTTTCGGCTGAATCTATGCTGTTGCAAGCATTAAGTTGTTCGATGGCATCGGCATAAGCGAGGTGATCGTTGTTGAAAAGCTCCCTGATGAACAGGAATTTTTCGTTGAGTCCGATGCCCGATTTGAGGTCATCGATGGGCTTGAGTTTGAGGTGCGCCATGACGAGTTGGCTATCGCCGCTTTTTTGCAAAATGCCACTCAACGAAAAGGCTATTGAACGGGCTGCAGGAGAAACGGCAGCGCGACTTGGTTCGGCCACCCCTTTTGTTTCAGCAGCTTCAGCAGGGGTTTCAACTTCAAGAGGAGCTTCAGGTGCTGCTGCTGGGGTCATTTCCTCTTTTTCTGCTTCCACCAACACGGTTTCGGTGACCGGTTCTTCTTCTTTTTCGGCCACTTGAAGTTGAATATCGAATGCCACCTCTTTGCCGCTTTCCAAGGCTTCTTCTACGGCATCTTCCACCACTTCGGCGAGTTGTTCCATTACTTGCTCGGTAATGGCCACTGCTTTTGGTGCTTCTTCGGCATGGGTGACATTCACGGAGGAAGCTTCTGTTGGCGTACTAACAACCGTTGGAACCTCTTCTACAACAGGTGCTATTTTTTCGGATGCTGAAGCACTGGCTTGCTGCGGCGACTTTTCTGGGCTGATGGGTAAATCGGCGGGAGCTGCTACTGGCCAGTGAAGTAGCTGTGCGTACAACTGTTGCATTTGGGCCAATAGCAAATCGCGTTCGATGGCAGGCAAGGCTTTTTCTTGGGCCATTTGTTGAACGGTGCGCGATAGGTCACGTAAAATGTGTAGCAGGGTGGCTGTGGGCTCGTTGTTGTGCATGGCTACTTTTTCGAGTGGTGGAAATGACTATTTTTGTGCGTTGGCACGAAGGTACGGCCTTCTGTAAGAATCCAAAAAACATGTTTACCGAACCCCGTTTGCAAGGCCATACCCACGGCTGGATAGAAGTTATTTGTGGCTCCATGTTCTCGGGGAAAACGGAAGAACTCATCCGCCGATTGCGCAGGGCGCAGTTTGCACACCAGAAAACCGAAATTTTCAAGCCCCTGCTCGATACGCGGTATGATGAAACAGCGATTGTTTCACACAATGCCAACTCCATACCCAGCACACCGGTTGAACACGCTTCCAACATTCTGCTTTATGCCAGTGAGGTGGAAGTAGTGGGTATTGACGAAGCCCAGTTTTTCGACGATGAACTGGTAAGCGTTGCCCAGCAACTGGCCCAGCGGGGTAGTAGGGTGATTATTGCCGGGCTCGATATGGATTATTTGGGCAAGCCTTTTGGTCCCATGCCGCAATTGTTGGCTGTGGCCGAATATGTAACCAAGGTACACGCCATTTGTATGGTGTGCGGCGATTTGGCCAGCCATTCATACCGCACAGCTGCCAACGATAACAAAGTGCTGCTGGGCGAAAAAGACAGTTATGAACCGCGTTGCCGGGCCTGCTTTTCAGCCGGCATGAAAACCCGATAAAATGAAACGAATATGGATTTGGGCGGTCGTATTGACTGCCCTCTGGGCTTGCAAAAGCAGCACTGTTACCCAAGAAGCACCGGCTCCCGAGTTGTCGGAAGTGGCCAAACAACTGGTACTGCCTCGCAGTACCATAAACATCCCCATCATGGTGCCCTATGCAGAGGTGGCTGCCTTATTGAACAAGGAATTGGGTGAGGTACTGTATGAAGACCGTGATTTTGATAATAATGGTGGCGACAATGTGCAACTGGTGGTTCGTCGTACAGGTGATGTTCGTTTGTCGGCCAAAGGCGATTACCTGCAGGCCGCTGTGCCCTTGCATATTTATGTGAAAGGCAGGGTGAAATCGACCTTAGGCGGTATGTTTAGCGATGCCAATGCCCCGCAATTGGTGCAAGATGCCAATTTTAACCTCGAAGTAAGCCTCAATAGTAAACTGACAGTGCAGCCCGATTGGAGTGTGAGCACGCAATCGCAAATAGGCTATAAATGGACCCAGCGGCCCACCTTGGATATTGGGGTGGTGAAAATTCCTATTGGCAGTCTCATTGAAAAGGTCATTGACCAGGAGTTAAATAAAATGGCTGCTTTACTCGACAAAGAGGCCAAAAAACAATTGAAGTTTCAGAAACAGGTGTTGGGCTATTGGAACCAGTTGCAAGATCCAATGCCCATTCCCGGTCCTGTGCCTGCCTGGTTGGTCATCAATCCTGACTCGATTTATCTTTCGCGTTTGCAGCCCGAGGCTTCGGCCCTTCGGTTAACGGCAGGAATTGGTGCCACCGTATTGGTAAGCACTTCGGAGCCTGCAAAAGGGGGCAAAAAGAAAGCCATGCCTGCTTTGCAGGTGAACCGAATGTTGGGCGATGAGGTAAAACTTACCCTCACAGCGGGTATCGATTACACTACAGCCAGTAAATTGGCACAGCAAGAATTGGTGAATAAAGAAATGGTTTTCGAAGGCGGAAAGCACCGCGTTACCGTTGAAGAGATTGAAATTTGGGGCAAAGGACAAAGTTTGGTAGCCAAGGTAAAACTCAAAGGCAGAACCAAAAGCGGCATTTTTTCTAAGAAAATTAATGGTACCTATTATTTCAGCGGGGTGCCCTATTACGAAGCAGGCAAGCAAGAAATACGCATTCGCAATTTCGACTTCGATGTAAAATCGCGCGATTTGCTTTTACAATCGGCCGAATGGCTCTTCAAAAGCAATTTCAAAAGCATGGTTGAAGCTCAGATGCGCTATCCGGTTAAAAAGGAAATTGAAGAACTGCGGAAATTGGCGGGCAACAGTTTGAACCAGCCGAATTTGGGTGGGGTGATGCAATTGTCGGGAAGCATAGACCGGTTGGAGCCGCGCGAAGTACAGCTAAGCGACAAGTACATGTTGCTCATTGTAGAAAGCAGCGGCAAACTCAGGGCAGGGGTAAAGGTGCAGTGAGTTAGCGGGTATGCAAAAGTAGTCCGTTCATTACCGCTGCCAGTAGGGTTTTGTGTTCGTCGCTGAGCTGTTTGGCCAAGTGTACTCTACCCTGAACCATGCCGTCTACAACGGCAATCACTTGGCCGTCTATCAGAAATTCGAAGCCCAGGTTCGCGGGTAAATTGAATGTCATGCCGGGCATGCGCTGCAGCCCTCTTATTTCGATGTTGAGTCCGTCTTTGTCGAAAATACGTCCTTCGGTGGGTGTGAAGCGGGTATTGATGTCAGGGTAATTGAGTACAAATTCGTATGCTTTTTCGGTATTGGGTACATAAACGTGTCCGGCCAAATACTGCTCATACCGAATTGGAATTTGAAAGTAGCTGCCGAGTATAGGTAAATCGGTTTGGCGATGTACGTAAACCCCTGCATATTGGGCCTGCATGCCATTGGGGCCAAATTGGGTATAAGAGAAGCGTTGTTTGATGCGGTGGAAGGTAAAAAAGAAGGGGAATTCGGTATGGGTGCGCCAACCGCCACGAATTCGTGAAGTGGTATACTCGCCGTAGCTGACTTTGCGTTTCCAAAACCAGCTGTTTCTGCCTTTTACGTCGTACGACTCAGCCTCGGCCGACATTTGATATTGAACGGTGGGGCGTTGTGCCTGTATTTCCGAAAAATGGGCAAAGGCCATCAAACAAAGCAGGAGGTATTTCATGTTTACAATTAGGGCAGCGCTTACTGAGCAGTTTTTGTGCCAATTTTTGAAAAATGCCCTAAATGCGGTATTTTGGAGAACGAAACCCTTTTGTTTATTTGTAACAGTCGTTTAACGTTTGCTTGCTGTCGTGAAAAGTAGGTTCTTAAGTAAAAAAAGAGGATTCCTTTTGGGGCTAATGTTGCTTTGCGTGGGCATGGGCAGCTGCAGGCGTTGGGAGTTAAGCGACCAGGAGCTGAGCCGTTATTATGCTGGAAAGGAATTGAAGCCCAGCTTTCATGCCTTGGATACTTTGGGCAGGAGTTTGCATTACGCCAAAATTGGGCATGACAGTTTGCCCTTACTTTTTTTAGTACACGGTGCTCCGGGCAGTTGGCAGGGTTATTTTAATCTGATGAACGATGCCGAATTGCAAGAGCGTTTCATGATGATTTCTATTGACCGACCGGGTTATGGCAAGTCGGATTACGGTGATGCTTTGGTGTCGATTGAAGATCAGGCAAGGATGATGCATGCCATTTTAGCCCGCTATCCCAATAACCGACCGATTATTTTGCTGGGGCGCTCTTTTGGGAGTCCGATTGTAGCGCAGTTAGCAGCCGATTACCCCGATTTGGTAGATGCCTTGGTAATGTTGGCGCCGCCCATCGATCCACAGCTAGAGAAGTTTTGGTGGTTTTCGCCTTTGGGCAGGTGGCAATATGTACAGAAGTTTCTTCCAGATGCTATCAATGTAGCCACTTTCGAAAAGTATGCCCATCAGCGAGAGTTGAAAAAGCTCGACCGCCAGTGGGAAAAAATTCACAAGCCCAGTACAGTTATTCAAGGGGGAAAAGACTGGATTGTTGAGCCCAGGAATCTCCTCTTTGCGGAGAAGAAAATGAGAAACGCCCCGTTGCGATTGGTGTATATTGCCGAACAAGATCATGATATCAGCACCAATAGGCCTGATTTGGTGAAAAAATACGTGCTCAAACACCACCGCGAGTACTACGAACGCAGCATGCCCCAATTGGCAAGTGGTGAATGGCAGATGGAAGCCATCGCGGAAGAGTAAGTATCCGTGAAATTGTGGATTATTGTATCCACTTTAAGTGTTACATTTACGCCATCATACTTATTTTATCCTATGCAAGCTAAGAACAACGATCCGGTTTGGAAGCGCGTTTTGGTGCGCTCTGAGGTGCCCAAGCAGCTCGAACCATTACGTAAACTGGCCCAAAATCTATGGTGGTCGTGGAATTACCGCGCCATCGAGCTTTTTGAATCTATCGATCCCGTTTTGTGGGAGCGCTCGCAACATAACCCTGTATCACTGCTCGAGAGTTTGAATTTTGAGCAATATCAGGCGCTTATTGCCAACAAAACATTCATGGCGAACATGAAGGCGGTATTGGCAGAATTTGACACTTACATGAAGGCTCCGAAGGCGGCTAAAAGCCCAAAAGTTGCCTATTTCTGTATGGAATATGGCCTGCATTCGGTTATTAAATTGTATTCGGGTGGTTTGGGTGTATTGGCGGGCGATTATTTGAAAGAAGCATCTGATTGTAATTCCGACATGATAGCTGTAGGCTTGCTTTACCGTTACGGGTATTTCAAGCAGACCTTATCGCCTTTTGGTGAACAAGTGGCCAACTACAAGCCGCAAAAGTTCAGCTATTTGCCGGTGTTGCCTGTGAAAGACAAAGACAACAACTGGATCAAGATCAACATCCAGCTACCAGGCCGCACTTTATACGCCAAAGTTTGGAAGATTGATGTGGGCAGGGTGCCTTTGTACTTGCTCGACACCGATTTGGAAGAGAATCAGGAGCATGACCGCAGCATATCGCACCAATTGTATGGTGGCGATTGGGAAAACCGTTTGAAGCAGGAAATTTTGCTGGGTATTGGAGGCGTAAAGGCACTTGACGCCTTGGGCATCAAACCCGATATCTGCCATATGAACGAAGGTCACGCTGCCTTTACGGGCTTGGAGCGTGTGAAAAAGCTCATTCAAGAAGAGGGGCTGTCGTTCCACCAAGCAACCGAAGTAGTAAAGAGCTCTTCGTTGTTTACCACCCACACTCCTGTACCTGCCGGACACGATGCCTTTGCGGAGGACTTGCTCAAGACCTATTTGTACAACTATTCTGAGATTTTCCAAATCAGCTGGGATAAGTTCATGGCACTGGGTCGGGTGCACGAATATGCGCATGACGAGTTGTTTTCGATGAGTCATTTGGCTTGCCGACTGAGCCAGGAAGTAAATGGCGTAAGCCGCATTCACGGCAGGGTATCGCGCGAGATGCTGAAGCCGTTGTGGCCAGGTTTTGAAGAAGATGAGCTGCATGTTGATTATGTAACCAACGGGGTGCATTATTACACTTGGACCAGCATTACCTTCCAAAAGCTCTACGAAAAGCACTTTGGTAAAGATTTCCATGCCGATCAGAGCAATGCCAAAAAGTGGGAGAAAATTCACGAGATAGACGGACAGGAATTGTGGGATGCCCGCATGAGCCTCAAGCGCCGTTTGATTGACTCGGTTTCGAAGAAGTTGAACCGCGATTTGACGTTGAGACAAGAAAGTCCGGGCAAGATTATCAATGTAGTAAACAGCCTCAATGAAAACGCGCTCATCATAGGATTTGCGCGTCGTTTTGCGACTTACAAGCGTGCCCATTTGCTTTTTGCCAATTTGCAGCGTTTAGAGGCTTTGGTAAGCAATGCCGAGCGTCCGGTTCAATTCCTTTTTGCTGGCAAGGCGCACCCGGCCGACCAAGGTGGACAAGCCTTGATAAAGCGCATCATTGAAGTTTCGCAGATGCCTCAGTTTGTTGGTAAAATTTTCTTCCTCGAAAACTACGACATGGCCTTAGCACGTCGCTTGGTACATGGTGTAGATGTGTGGTTGAATACTCCAACACGACCGCTTGAAGCATCGGGTACTTCGGGCATGAAAGCCACCATGAATGGTGTACTTAACTTGAGTGTGTTGGATGGTTGGTGGGCCGAAGGCTACATTCCTGAGGGAGGTTGGGCGTTGCCTGAGGAGCAGACCTACGACAACAAAGATTTCCAAGATGAGTTGGATGCCGAAACGCTATACAATATCATTGAGACCCAGGTAGTGCCCGATTATTTCAATCGCGATGCAAAGGGCTTGCCGCAAGCATGGCTCACACGCGTGAAGCACACCATTGCGGGTATTGCGCCGCATTTCACCATGAAGCGGATGCTCGATGAGTACTATGCGAAGTTTTACAATAAGTTGCATAGCAGGGGCGGACTCATGAAGCAAAAGAACTTCGAGAACGCGCGTGCTTTGGCCGATTGGAAAGCCAAAGTGTATTTTAACTGGGATAACATTCAGGTATTGGCCATCGATACATTCGATACCTTCAATAATGCTTTGCAATTGGGTGAGAATTTCCATGGTAAAATCACCCTCGAGCTCAATAACCTCAGCAAAGACGATATTTCGTTGGAGGTAATGGTGGCTGAAAAAGTGGGAGAGTTAGAGAAGCACCAGATAGTGCACCGCGAAGAAGTGAAGCCTGCCAAGGTTGCCGGAAATCGTGTAATGTACGAGCTCAAGCTTCCGATGAATCGCAGTGGGGTTTTTGATTACGGATTCCGCATTACGCCCAGCAGCAAGTTGTTGGCTTATCGCCACGACTTCAATTTGGTGCGCTGGATTTAATTATCTGAATGCAGTAATGAAAAAAGCCCCGGAACTGGGGCTTTTTTTATTTTACAAGTACCATTCGAGGTATTCTTCGGTGGTTTTTTTACGAAGGTTGGGCACCATGGCTCCTTCGGCTGGGTAGCCTACGGGCAGCAGTAAAAACGGCCGTTCGTTCTCAGGGCGTTTGAGAATGCGTTGCAAAAATTGCATGGGGCTTGGGGTATGGGTAAGGGTAATGAGTCCGGCCTGATGAATGGCCGATATCAAAAATCCGCAGGCAATTCCTACCGATTCTTGGACGTAATAATTCTGATGTTTGCCGCCATCTTCGAGATCGTAAATTTTCCGAAAAACTACAATCAGCCAAGGTGCCGTTTCGAGATAAGGCTTGTGCCAGTTGGTGCCAAGGGGCTTCAAATCGTTGAGCCATTGCTCGTCCATGCGGCCATGGTAGTTGATGAATTCTTCTTTTTCGGCGGCTTCTCTGATTTTCTTTTTGAGTTTTGGGTTAGCGACTGCACAAAAAGAATAGGGTTGCCTATTGGCACCTGATGGCGCTGTTGCGGCAGTTTGAATGAGCATTTCAATGACTTCTTGACTCACGGCTTTGCTGCTGAATTCACGCACCGAGCGTCGTTTTTGCATGAGCTGCAGGTGTTCTACCATGCCTTGATGTTGTTCTGAAGGCGTTAGCTCGAGGCTCTTGTAGGGTAGAAAGTCAGAATGCGGTAATTCCATATGCGTAGATGCTTTAGGTGCGTGATTGCCAGGGCAACTCAAGGCTGTAAATTAGCAAACATGCCTTAGCACTCCAAAGTCGAAAAGTTCTTGTTCGGTGTCACCAGGCCTTTTCGCCTCGTGGAATGTGTTTGATTGCGGTTGTTTGATCGAAGATATAATTATATTTCAAGCGATTATACATTTGGCTAAATGTAATTGTATAGATTTGGCAAACGAATGGCTGGGTGCTGAAGGCCATACATTTGTATGGACTATTGCATGTACTAAAATCAACCAAAAACCAAAATATAAAGCCATGAAAACACGTACTCTTGAAATTCGCTGGGGTATTTACTTCATTCTCATGCAACTGAGCTGGATGGTAGTTGAAAAATCCTTGGGTTACCACGACGAACGTATTGCCGAACATGCTGGTTTTAGCATGTGGGTGATGGTGCCATCTATGTTGATGTACTTTTTGGCGATGCAATTCAAGCGTGTGAAAGACTATGCCGGGAATATGTCGTTTAAGCAGGGATTGGTGTCGGGACTGGTAATTACCGCAGTAGTTACACTTCTAACGCCAGCTTCTCAAATCATTACTTCTCTGGTGATTACGCCTGATTATTTCGAAAATGCCATAGCCTATGCCGTAGAAAGCGGGGCTGCCACGCAAGAAGCAGCAGAAGCAAATTTCAATTTAACCAGTTATTTGTGGCAGTCGATTGTTTTTGCGCCCATTGCTGGCCTCGTTACCTCTTTGTTGATGGCTGCATTGATGTTGCTGTTCAACAAGAAGTAATCGCATTTATGCTGCTTGTGCCTTCATTAAAAAACGGGTGAAGGCGATTTACAGAGCTGTACTTATATTGTGCGCTTAAAATGATGTTATGGAAGCGCAAAATCATTCGTTTGTTGAAAGTGCACGCGAAGTGCTGGCCGCCAACGTGCGTTGGGGCAGGTATTTGGTCATGATGGGCTATGTGTTAACCGCACTGGTGGTGGTAGTGGGATTGGCAAGTATGCTCATTGGTGTGGCGGCATCGAGTGCTGTTGGTAGCATTACATTGGTGATTTATTTGGCTGTTGCTGCGCTGTATTACATGCCCATTGAACGCTTGAATCGCTTTGTGAAAGGGTGCAGTATGGCGTTAGAGACGGGTGATGAGCGTGCGCTCATTGAAGGCTTGTATGGATTGAGCCGGGCCATGCGCATGTTGGTGATTTATACCGTGGTTGTTTTGGCGATATATGCCGTTATCTTTTTGTTTGCACTGGTTTTTGGACTTTCTTCTTCACTGATTGGTGCCTGATATGCGTGGTATTTTATGGCTTTTACTTTTGGCAGGCCCAGCCTTTGCCCAAACCCAAATTCCTGCCCAGTTTAACCATGTAGACCGTTTGGTGCGTGGGGTATTGACCGTGCCCAACCAGGCTGGCCCCCATCCGGTAGTGGTGATTGTGCCGGGCAGCGGTGCGAACGACCGCGATGGTACCGCAATTATTGCCGGGGGATATGCGCCTTGTTTGTATCCGCAATTGGTGGGACAGACCCTCAGGCCGTACCGCGATTTGGGAAATGCACTCGTTGCAAAGGGATTTGCAGTATTGCGTTACGACAAACTTGAATTCACTTACGCCAATAATTTAGGGCCAATCAGTTTCGATAAATTGTGGTTGCCTGCAGCCAGTGCCATTCAGTGGTTGAAAGGTCGTGCCGAAATTGATACGACTCGTATCATTCTTCTGGGCCATTCAGAAGGCTCAAGCATCATTCCTTGGCTGGGCCAGCAGCGCAGCGATGTACGGGCATTGATCAGCCTCGCTGGAGCACGCACGCCTTTTGATTCGGTTTTAGCGCGTCAGTTGGTCGATTTTGCCACGCAGTGTGGGGGCAATGTGGCCCAAGCACAAAACGAAGCCAGCCAAATTCTCACCTATTTTAATTTGGTTCGACAAGCACCGCCACCAGCAACTGTGCCTCCGCTTTTCGGCGTTCCTGCAGCTGTTTGGCGTACTTATACCCAGGTAACCGATTCGGTGGCCCAACGCTACAATGCAGCGGCCAAACCCGCTTTATTCATTGGTTTGGGTGCCGATGTAAATGTGTTGCCCGCAGAGTTGACGCGTTTTCAAAACGAGGTAAACATTACCAATGACTTTTGGCTGTTGCCGGGCATCAACCATTTTTTGAGTACCAACAGTCAGGCGGCTTTTGTGCCGGTGATTGCCGATACCATTGTTTCGTGGTTGAGCAGCCAAGGTTTGGCAGCAAGGGTTCACGATGCCCGTGTGCTGAGGTTGACCGCCTACCCCAATCCGGTGGTGGATAACGTACAAATCAATTTGCCCCAATCTTTGTCTCAGCCTCAGGATTGGAAGTTGACCGATGTGCAAGGACGCGTGCTCATGCAAGGCAGCTTGCAGGCCGGAAGTACGGTTTGGCAAGCGGAACTCGGCAATTTGTCGCCAGGATGGTACCAATGGCAGCTAGTAGGTCGTACCAGCTATCAGGCCAAACTGATCAAAAAGTAGCGCTGAATTTTTCTACCAAGCTAACCATCTCATCTATGCCGGTGCTTTTGGCCAGGGCGAGGGCGGTGCGGCCCAATCGGTCGGGTGCGGCAGCATCGGCACCGCGCTGCAGCAGCAATTCGGTCATGGGAAGCTGTCCGTAGCTGATGGCAAAATGCAAGGCGGTATCGCCGCTGTTGCTGCGTTGGTTGATGAGCGCTCCATGGTCGAGCAGCATTTTAGCGATGTTGGTATAGCCTTTAAAAGCTACTCCCATCAAGGCCGTATTGCCGCCTGCATCGGCGAGATTGGCATTGGCGCCTGCTTCGAGGAATAGCTTCACCAAGGCTTCGTGGCCCGAATAGGCCGCCAGGGTCAACAAACTGTGGCCTTGCGGACTCCTCAATTCAGCATCGCCGCCTTGTTGCAGGTACAAACGCACGGCTTGCTCGGCGCCGCGACGCACTTCATCGAAAATAGGGGTAGGGTTGGGCTGGCTCATGATTCAAAGAACACAAAAATGCAGCATTTGGCTTGATAATAAAATCAAATTGAAACTATATTTGTCATAGATAATTCCTATTAATGACCCTCCAACAACTCGAATATGCCGTTGCGGTAGACGAATTGCGGCATTTTACCCGTGCCGCCGAACGCTTACATGTTACTCAGGCTACCTTGTCGGCCATGATTAAAAAGCTGGAAGAAGAGTGGGGTGTAATTCTTTTCGATCGCAAAACCAATCCGATTATCACCACCCACGAAGGCATGGCTTTGCTGGAAGAAGCGCGAAAAATTCTGGCGCAAAGCCGTCGTTTGAACGATATGGCGGGTAGTTTGAACGGCCGGGTTCAGGGAAAGTTGCGGCTGGGTGTAATTCCTACCATCGCCAGCGCTTTGCTGCCACGCGTATTGCCCACGCTGCTGGCGGCATTTCCGGGACTGAAGCTCGAAATCCAGGAACTCACCACTCCAGTTATTGCCCAACAATTGAAGCAAGGTCTGCTTGATGGCGGCATCCTTGCCACCCCTTTTGGCGAAAGTGGTTTTGAAGAGGAGGTGTTGTATTACGAGGCGCTTTTTTTGTACGGCCGCAAGCCGGGTGATAAATCGTACTTGCTGCCCGAGGAGGTGCGTGATCAATCGCTTTGGTTGCTTGAAGAAGGCCACTGCTTGCGCGAGCAGTTCATGAATTTGTGTTCGTTGAGCCACAACGCGCTCTTCCCAGGCAATTTACGGCTCGAAGCCGGTAGCCTCGAAACTTTGCTGGGCATGGTAGATTCCTTTGGCGGTTTGACGCTTTTGCCCGAATTGCATTACCAGCAGTTGTCGCCGACCCGACAAGAAAAGGTGGGATATTTCCAGCAGCCCATTCCTGTACGCGAAGTGAGCTTGGTATACTACCGGCCTTATGCCAAAAACGGTTTACTGAACCCCTTGGCTGCACACATAAAAGCGCTGATAACGCCCAGCTTGAGTACCCAGGCTTTTCACAATAGCGAATTACACATCACACCAGCAGGTTGATGGAACCAGCACATTCAGATTTGCGTATATTTAGGGTCGCAGACAACAGGCAGCGCTGCTTGTACGTTTGACTAAAGAATTTCTGATTTTATGAAAAGAATCGCATTTACAGTTGTTTTGCTGGCCATGGGTGCTGGCATATTGTTTTTTAATGCCAACCAGCCTGCTACGGCCCAGGGCAATGCAGGTCCGCGCATTGGCGAAAAAGCTCCCGACATTGTTTTGAACGATCCCGATGGCAAACCCATCAAATTGAGCTCGCTCAAGGGCAAAATGGTATTGATTGATTTCTGGGCTTCGTGGTGTGGTCCGTGCCGCTACGAAAATCCAAACGTGGTGAAAGCCTATATGAAATACAAAGACACCAAGTTCAAAAACGCCAAAGGCTTTACGGTGTACAGCGTATCGCTCGATACCAATAAGGATCGCTGGGTAGCGGGTATTAAACAAGACAGCCTCATTTGGTCGTACCACGTAAGCGATTTGCTGGGCTGGAAGAACCCCAATATCCAGGAGTACGGCGTGTATGGCATCCCCATGAGCTTCCTCATCGATGGCGAGGGCATGGTGGTAGGTAAAAACCTGCGTGGCCCGGCATTGGAAGCCAAGCTGTCGGAGTTTGCAAAATAATCGAATACTATGGCTAACCAAAAAGCCGCTTCCTCAAGGTAGCGGCTTTTTGTTTTCTAGAGGTTGAGTGTGGCACTGCTCGGATAAGCCGTGCAACTCAAAAAATACCCTTCGGCCAGTTCTTTGTCGGTAAGTACTTCGTTGAGGCGGTGGGAAGAAATTCAAGTTAAGGGTTCAATGTTCCACGGGCTGTTGAGGTGATATTTAAATCGTATTTGTTCCTTTTTAAGAATTTCGTCAATTGGTAACAAATAAAATCATTAGTTAAAAAAATATATGAAATTATTTTTGGTGCATATTGTTTTTTTTTTAGACTTGCCTTTGAACATTGTTGCATGGCCATGGAAAAGTGTTTATCTGACCCAGATGGACGGGTATGAATTAAACAAAATGAAAAAAATATTAATCAAAACAGCAGCTTCCTTTGTATTTGGTTTCTTGACCATGTTGTCGTTCAATACGAAAGCGTCATCAATTAGTGCCGAAGGTGACCCTATTGCTGAATTAAAAGGGAAATTACGACAAATTGACAGCCAGACATATGAGTGCAGGCATCGAAGACGTGGTGTTTGTGGTTATGTTGTCTTGGATCCAACAGGAGGTACTAATTACTTATTCCAGTTCCCTTCTGATTTCCAAGGGCCATTCCCTGTTGGTGCTTATAAAAATGCGCAGAATATGTGGGTAGTTCCGTACACCTCAATTACTGAAGGCGTTGATAGTGATGACAGCTTTACATTAATTCAATTCTAGAGATGAAAACACTACTAATTTCAATTTTAGTGCCATTTATTCAAGAGACAAATGGGCCGGTAACAACTAATATACAACCAAATACACAGTACGTGTCATTAGAGGCTGCAGGAGTTGTTCGAGGACGTTTAAGACAAAATAATGGTGAGTATACTTGCCGAAGAAGAAAGGATGAAGTATGTGGTTTTGTTAAGAACGAATCGAAATTGTTTATTTTTCCTTCTGACTTCACTGGTCCATATCCGCCAGGGTCTTTTGTTGATGAAAACAACAATATTGTAGCGCCATTTAATTCAATTATCACTTCAGGAGAGGGTGAGGAAGAAACAACTGTTATTAATTTTTAATTAACCCCCGTCGCTTGACGGGGGATTTTTTATGCTGAAACTTTATTTAGCTTTCCAGATTACATTTTTTAGCCTTTCGTTAGCTGCCCAAGCCAGTGTAAAATCGGTACATCTTTATGTGAATCACAAAGTGGGTAGCAATACGACGGGTCATTTGATCTCCGTGATTGTTAACAATATAGAGCACCATGCGGAGGTTGACAGTTTGATTCTATACTTTGGTGATTTGAATGGCTTGGCAAAATCTTACATAGACTATCTTGGGATTAGCTTACCGAGGGCTAGTAGGATTATTGAAGATAGTGTTCAATTATCCAAAAAGATCAATCACCAATACCATACTATTGAGTTGCGCGTGGGGGATTCCATTGTTTATACCAGCCCGTTAAAGCTCTTTGATCCATCATTGCTAAATAAAATGTGGCCAGTGAAACCTGGTGTGAAGTCGTTGAATGCTGTGACCGTTCGCGATATACCCTACTTTCACAGGTTGGATTATATTTATCCTGATGCTACGGGTTTTTGGCTAAAGTCGGATAACAATTTGCTTTATAAGTTTGATTTTGAAGGCAAATTACTTTTCCGATTTTCGCCGGATGCTGAGCTTCCATGGCAAGAAATTTATGCCAAGGTGCTCAAAAATAATGGCAAAAAATTAAACACAGCTCAATACTACTTTAATTGGTTCAAGCAAAATGGTCGTTATGCTTTCCCGATGTATGATGCCCATGTCAGTACCGATGGGCATATTTATATTCATTGTGCGGCTCAACCATTTGAGATTAACAAATCAACGACCGGCAAAACGAGTTTAAGTGCCGAACCCTACATTTTTCTTCTAAAAATCAATACAAGGACATTTGAATGGAAGGTGCTCTACACGGCCAATAGATTTAATATTTCGAAAAGCACTTATTTTGATTTTGATAATATATATGTAAACAATGATGTTGGCTTTGTTAGCACTGAAGTAGTCAAAAGGGGCAAAGATCAAGTAGGTTTGAGCAAGTTTTCAATTGTTGGTGACATGGTTATTAAACCAAAAGAAGTGAGCTTTCCTGATCATGGCAATCCTGATTTTGTTGTAAATTCTTTTATCAAAACAAGTATAGTTGAAACAAAAGAAAATGTTTTTGTTGCTCGCAGCAGAGATAGTGTGATTATGGATTTGAACAATCCATCTATCAAATTCACGCTCAATTCTATTAAAAATGGGAGGACATTTAATTTGCAGCGTGCTGGTCAAGTAAGCTCAAATCACTGGTATTTGTACCATTCAGACGACGATCAGAATTTTGTTCTGACCATTTTAAAAGACACGATGGTAGTACATAATTTCAAAATGCCGTTCAACGAAGAACTGTTGTTAGGTAAGGCGTTTGTTCATGAAAAGATACTCTATGTTCCTTTGCAGACTGCAGACGGAAAGCTTGAATTGCGTCGATTTGCACTTCGGTTCAGGAGCGAATGAAGTTTAGGCCAATACTCAGGTTGAGTTTAGCTTGAATTGTAAATCTTCTAGAAGATTAAAATTGATCTTGTACTTCGTTTTTTAAGTTGAACGAATAAGGGTTCGTTTATTTTAAGGGCTGTATTGCAATTTGATTTTGATGCTTTTGCTTTTCGAATAGGCCGTACAACTCAAAAAATACCCCTCGGCCAGTTCTTTGTCGGTAAGCACTTCGTTGAGGCGGTGGGTTACCTCGCCTGACTGTAAACGCAAGGTGCAAGTGCCGCACTGCCCGTTTTCGCAGCTGTAAGGTAAGCTGATGCCTGCTTTTTTGGCGCCTTCCAAAATCGTATCGCGACTCGATTGGCTGTAGCTTTTTGGGCCTAATTGTACTTGCACCTGCATTTCGGGGCGTTCGGGGGGTTGTCCGGCTAACGGAATGCCCTCGCTGACAAAATTCTCACGCTTGATTTGGTTAGGCCCGAAGCCCATAAATTGGAGTTGCATGCGCACCATGCGCATAAAGGCGTGTGGACCACAGAGATAAAAGCGGTATTGGTTTGGGTTGGCAACCTTTCCAAATGCTTTCTCTACCACGTATTGGTTCAGTCTGCCATTAAAATGCGTTTCGCGGTTTACTACCTGGCTGAAGTGCCAATGAATGCGGAACGTGCTGGGGTATTGTGCTTGTAATTGCAGCAGTTCGTGGTAAAAGAGGGCGGTGGCAGGTTCTTTTTCGGCATAATACAATTGAACTGTTGTATTTGGTTCGTTCAGCGCCTGTCGGATCAACGGAAAGAGTGCGGTAATGCCACTTCCTGCCGCGAAAAATACTTGCTGTGGCGCCGATTCAAGCGTAAACCTACCCGAAGGAACCAGACTTTCAAGCACATCGCCCACTTGGAGGGTGTCGTGAAGCCAGCGCGAAACCTCCCCGTTGGGCACCCGGGCAATGGCAATTTGTGGAAAGGGTTCACCCGGCAGGCTGCAGAGCGAATAGGAACGACGCAGGGGCGTCAAACCTGGCTGGAGCAACAGGGTGAGGTGCTGTCCTGGCAGGTAGTCTACCTCCATGGGCTCAAACTCCACCAGCAGCGTATCGACTACCGGAAACGAAAGGGCCCGTACTTGCAGGCGGATGCGTTGTTCCATCGCGCGAAAATACGGGCCTTGAGGCGTTTATGAAAGATAGGAGGCAGCTTGTTGGAGATCGGCCTGGCTTAATCCATGCCCGCCGGGCATCAACTGCAGCTGCACTCTCCCAGGATAAAATGGCTCAAGCATCTGCTGCCACTGTTGCGGCATGCCGCCGGGCACGGTAGGATCCATTTGTCCGCTAAGCAAAAGCACTTCGCCGCTGGTTGATTCGCTTACATGTTCCGGTTCAAACGGAATCATAGGTCGCAACAGCACCGATTTGGCAAACACACCCGGTTGGGTAATCAAAGCCGCACCAATCAAATTGGCGCCATTCGAATAACCGAGGGTGCATAGTTGTGAAGCATCGAAGCCATAATGAGCTGCCGCGAGCGGAAGGTATTCAAGAAGTTCCTGTGTGCGCAACTTCAGGTCTTCGATGTCGAATATCCCAAAACCCAGGCGTTTGAAGAAGCGCGGCATGCCGTTTTCGAGCACCCGACCGCGGAGCGAGAGCACGTTGCCCTTCCAGCCCATGGCTTTGACAAAGGGCAGGAGGTCTGTTTCGTCGGCGCCGGTACCGTGTAGCAGCAGGAGGGTACGGTTGTCGCTACCTAGCTGGTAAATGTGGGTGAATGTTTGGATGTCCATTTTACAAGCTCAGTTGAGGTAATACGCGTTCAATATCGGCACGACGGTTTTCGTACTGCGGAGGCAACATGAGGCCGTGACCCAATTGGTCGAGACTTTCGTCGGTAGCAAAACCGGGGATGTCGGTGGCGATTTCAAACAGCACCCCGGCATCTTCGCGGAAGTACAACGATTTGAAATACTGCCGGTCTATTTGCCCGGTGATGCCGTAACCCGCACTGGCAATTTCTTCGCGCAGCACCATTTGGGTGTCGTAATCGGGCACGCGGAAGGCCACGTGGTGCACCGATCCGCCGGCTACAATGCCTTGCTGCTCGTGGGGCAATACCACCAGGTCGATTTTGTCGGCAAATGCTCCGCGACCTGCTTCAAAACGATAGCGGTTGCCATGACTTTTGGTGGCCTGGAAATCGAAGATTTCGGTCAACAAGCGGGCGGTGCCTTTTTCGTCGTTCACGGTGAGTGTTACGCCATGGAAACCACGGATGGCTTTGTCGACGGGAATGCCGCCGCCGGTCCAGGGCTTGCGGATGTCGGTATCGTCGGCTACCAGCTCGAGCTTCAAGCCGTCGGGATCAACAAAAACCAAATAATCTTCGCCCAAGCGGTGAGAGGGTTTGTTGTAAATGACATTGTGCTCCTCAAAACGCGCCATCCACCAGTCGAAACTGCCCGAAGGCACGCTGAAGCTGGTTTCGGTGGCTTGTCCTGCCCCGCGCATCCCACGACGAACGTTCGCCCAAGGGAAGAAGGTGAGGATGGTGCCCGGATTGCCGGCTTCATCACCAAAGTAGAAGTGGTAAGTGCCGGGATCGTCGAAGTTGACGGTTTTTTTCACCAGTCGCAGTCCCAATACTTTGGTATAGAAGTCGTAATTGCGTTGGGCATCACCAGCTATTGCTGTTACGTGGTGGATGCCCGATAAGGTGCTTTTCATGGTATTTCCTTTCGAATTTAGTTTCAATGTTTAAACATCAAAACACGATTGCAAAGATAAAGTTCAAATTGGAGAGGCAAGCGCTATTTGAAGAGTATGGGTTTGAAACAAGGAGGACACGGAGAGCTGGCGCGTAAAAGCCTTGCACCACGCCCTTGCAATGCAATCATTGCACCTTACCTTACCGCCATGATTTCACTGCAAGCCAGATTCGAGGTTTTTGAAGGCGATTTGTGGGGTGGACACCTCATTTTGGAAGCCGATTGGGTTTCCGAACTGCTGACTATTGGCAACCGACGGATATTGTGCTCTATCAAAGGTGCGCCAGCTATTCATGCAGCCCTTATGCCGTCCAGAGGGCAGTACTTCATTTTGGTGAACAAGCAGCTGCGCTCTAAGCTGGGTTTGGTGCCCGGACAAACCGTTCCCATCACCCTCGAAAAAGACGCATCCGAATTTGGCATGCCTGTACCCGACGAATTGGTGGAGGTTTTTGCGCAGGATGAATCGGCTTATAGCCACTTCATGGCGCTTACTCCAGGCAAACAGCGGGCTTTACTGCATCTGGTGGGCAAAATCAAAAACACCGACAGCCGCATCCGCAAAGCACTGGCCATTTGCCACCACTTGAACGAAAGCAACGGCAAACTGGATTTCAAACGCTTGAACGAAGTAATCAAGGAGTTCAACCAGCTGCGCTAGCTGCTCCAGGAGCTGTTAAGCTCAGGCATGTTGCGAAGCTGCCAGGTATTTTCCGGTATAACTCTCGGCACAGTTGACCAAATCCTCGGGTGTGCCGGCGAAAACCAAATGTCCACCTGCTTCGCCTCCTTCGGGACCCAAATCGAGCACCCAATCGGCACAACGAATCACTTCCATATTGTGCTCAATCACCACCACCGAATTGCCTTGTTCAATGAGGGCGTTGAGGGCGAAAAGCAGTTTTTTAATGTCGTGGAAATGCAAACCCGTGGTAGGTTCATCAAAAACAAACAGGGTATCGGTGGCTTGGTTGCCCTTGGTGAGGTAACTGGCGAGTTTGATGCGTTGGGCTTCGCCGCCCGACAAAGTACTGCTCGCCTGGCCCAGTTTTACATAATCGAGCCCCACATCGGCCAATGGCTGCAGGCGCGAGAGGATGTTTTTTTCGTCTTTGAAAAACTCCAATGCTTCGGCTACGGTGAGGTCGAGTACTTCTGAAATGTTCTTGCCGCGGTAGTTTACCTCCAGCAGCTCGTCTTTGAAGCGTTTGCCTTTGCAGCTCTCGCATTCCAAGGTAATGTCGGCCAAAAACTGCATGCTGATGGTCACCGTGCCTTCACCTTGGCAAGTTTCGCAGCGTCCGCCTTCTACGTTGAATGAAAAGTGGGCAGGCTTGTAGCCATTGATTTTGCTTGCTTGTTGGTCGGCATAAAGGTTACGTATATGGTCGTAGGCCTTGGTATAGGTTACCGGATTGGAGCGACTCGATTTGCCGATGGGGTTTTGGTCGATCAGTTCGATGTTCTTCACCGCCGAAAAATCGCCTTCCAGTCGATCGAAATCGCCCGCCTTCTCGCCAAAACCACCTATTTGTTTTTTGAGGGCGGGGTACAGCACTTTTTTGATGAGCGAGGTTTTGCCCGAGCCGCTCACACCGGTTACCACCGTGAGGCAAGCCAGGGGCAGGGTCACATCTATGTTTTTGAGGTTGTTTTCGCGGGCACCTTTTAACACCAAACTTTTGCGCCAGTTTCTCCTGCGGCTGGGCACTGGAATTTGCTCGCGTCCGCTGAGGTAACCTCCGGTGAGGCTGTTTTCGGCTTGCAACAGGGCGTCGAATTGGCCTTGAAACACCAGTTCACCTCCACCCGAGCCGGCCAATGGGCCAATATCTACCAATTCGTCGGCTGCTCGCATCACCGATTCCTCGTGTTCAACCACAATGACGGTATTGCCATTGTCGCGCAGCCGCTTGAGTACCTTGATGAGGCGCTCGCTGTCGCGCGGGTGCAAGCCGATGCTCGGTTCATCCAAGATATACATGCTTCCTACCAAATTGCTGCCCAGCGAAGTAGCCAGTTTGATGCGCTGCGATTCGCCACCCGATAGGCTGTTGCTGAGGCGGTTGAGGGTGAGGTAACCCAAACCCACATCGCACAAAAAGCCCAAGCGGCTGCTAACCTCTGCCAAAAGGCGTTTGGCAACTTGCTGCTCGTTTTCTCTGAGTTGAAGTTGGCTGAAAAGGGCCAATAATTGATCTACCGGCTTCAACACCAGGTCGATGACACTGTATTTGTTGCCACTTTGGGCATCAACCAATTTTACGTAACCTGCATCCTTGCGCAGGCGAGTGCCTTGGCAATCGGGACAAGTAGTGCGGCCACGGTAGCGGCTCAGCATCACCCGGTATTGGATTTTGTACGATTGTTCTTCGAGGTAGCGGAAAAAGGCATGGAGTCCGTCGAAGTATTTGTTTCCCTCCCAGACCAGCTTTTTCTCAGCAGGCGAAAGGTCGTACCACGGACGGTGCACAGGGAAGTCGAAACGAATGCCGTTTTTCACCAAGGCATCGTTCCATTCACTCATTTTTTCTCCGCGCCAGGGGGCAATGGCGCCTTCAAAAACACTCAGACTTTTGTCGGGAATTACCAGGTCTTCGTCGATGCCAATCACGCTGCCGAAGCCTTCGCAGGTTTTGCAGGCGCCGTAGGGGTTGCTGAAGCTGAATAAATTCACCGAAGGTTCTTCGAAGGGCATGCCGTCGGCCTCAAAACGGTCGCTGAACTGCCAATCACCGCCATCGGTACGCACAATACAATCGCCATGTCCTTCAAAAAAGGCGGTTTGTACCGAGTCGGCCAGCCGGAAGGCCAAGCCTTCTTCTTGGTGAGCCACGCTCAATCGGTCGAGTACTACCCAAGCGGCTTCGTTTTCGAGATTGCTTTGTGCGTTTTTATCGTTGAGCAGTTCTTCAACCCGGTGGGTAGTATCGCCTATTTGTACCCTGATGTAGCCCTTTTGCAGCAGGACTTGGAGCTCTTGCGCCAGGCTGCGTTTTTCGTGGCGCACGAGCGGACATAAAATTTGCACCTTGCTGCCTTCGGGCAAAGCCAAAATGGCATCAACCACATCGGTTACATTGTGCTTGCGCACTTCCTCTCCGCTTTCGGGCGAAAAAGTGCGCCCAATGCGTGCAAACAGCAGCTTGAGGTAATCGTATATTTCGGTAGAAGTACCCACCGTAGAGCGCGGATTGCGGCTGCTCACCTGTTGCTCTATGGCCATGGCCGGCGAAATGCCTTTGATGTAATCTACCTCGGGCTTTTTCATGCGCACCATGAACTGCCGGGCGTAGCTCGAAAGGCTTTCAACATAGCGCCGTTGTCCTTCGGCATACAGCGTATCGAATACGAGCGACGATTTACCGGAACCCGACAAACCCGTTACCACTACCAGGCGGTTGCGTGGAATGGCCAAATCAATCCCCTTGAGGTTGTGCAAGCGGGCGTTTTTGATGATGATGTGGTGGCGTGGGTCGAGCTGGTCGACGGAAGGTGCTGTTTGTTTGCTCATGGTGCTGACTGCAAAGGTCAACAACAAAATCGGCTGTTAAAAGTTGAATTTGAATTAGATGCTTTTGCAGGCTTGGCATGTAAGGGTAGGCCTGATTTCGTTAGGCATCGACACTTAGTGTCAGTTTTTTACCCAAACCTTGTTGGAAAATGCGAATAAGTGTCGATAAGCGAATGTCGCTTGCATCATTCTCAATTCGAGATATATAGGTTTTACTGGTGCCACATCGTAAGGCTAATTGCTCTTGCGTTAGTCCTTCTTCTTTCCGCATTTCTTGAAGCAAAGCACCTATTTTAAATGCTTCAAACCCCATATCGTACTTTTCGCGTTCGGGTGTGCCAGGCAAGCCATAAAGTTCATCTAAATGGTCACTAAAGGAGGTCAGGTGGTTATTTTGACTTTTCATAGAAGTATTCTTTTTTCAATTTTTCAGCAAGCTCTAATTCCTGTTTCGGGGTTTTTTGAGATTTTTTTTGAAATCCATTCACCAATACAATCAATTTGCCCTCATCAAAAAAGCAGAAAATCCTGTAAATGTCGCTTCCAACTGAAACCCGAATTTCATAAAGACCACTCGAACCCGTTAAGTGCTCAAAATATTTCGAAGGGATTCGTTCGGTGGTTGCTATCAATTGAAGTGTCTAATTGAATTTAAGTTTCACCTCAGATTTCAGTGGATTGAAAAAACGGAGGTAATAATCCTTGTAGTAAAAGATTTGTCGAACGAAACCTTTCTCCATAGCACAAAGTTATCCAATTAGTGAACAAGTTGGTCTCTTTTATCCAGATAACTTCCATTTTTAGCCACATTCACCTGGCGAAATCCGTCACAATCCTGTCATTTAGGTTAAAATTTTCTTAAAAGCTTCACCACTTTTATACGAAACCCTATATTGCAATCAAATTCTAAAACCAAGGAGGACCTTTATAGCCGCAACTCTACGCTAAATTCAATCTCATCTGCTATGAAAACGCAAGTGGTGAGCGTTAGCGATCAAGAGCTGATCAAGCGCTATCTGTCGGGCAAAGAAAACGCCCTGGGTCAACTTATCCTCCGTCACAAAAGCCGGGTTTACGCAACCATTTACCATTTGGTGAAGGACCGTGATTTGGCCGAAGACATTTTCCAAGATGCATTTGTAAAGGTCATCGATACACTTCGCAGCGGTAGGTACAACGAAGAAGGTAAGTTTTTGCCTTGGGTGTTGCGCATTGCCCACAACCTCTGCATCGACCATTTCCGCCGTGCCGCCAAAATGCCTACCATCAGTGCTGGCGACGACGAAAACGATCCGTTCAGCTACCTCGATTTGAAAGAAGGTACGGTTGAAGACCGCATCATGCAGCGGCAATCGCACCAAAAAGTAACGCAACTCATTCAGCACCTGCCCGAAGAGCAGCGCGAAGTACTGGTGATGCGCATTTACGGCGGACTGAGCTTCAAAGAAATTGCCGATGTTACCCAGGTGAGCATCAATACCTCTTTAGGGCGGATGCGCTATGCACTGGGCAACCTCCGAAAGCTGGTAGACCAATACCACATTAATTTGTGATTTGGATCTTCTTGTAATAAAGGCAGTTTTGTATATTCGAAACTAAACCGTTTATTTGATGTTGATTTATTGAAACTGACTTACCATGATAGAAGCAAACTTTGAAATAATACGGAAGAATCGAAAGATTCAACGTGTTTCTGTATCTATGCCTATCTGGACTAAAACCTCAGATACGGATAGTCATCTGAGCATTCAAATGCCTCTTTTGGGAATTGAGAGTATTGCAAAAGACGAATTAGACGCCGAACAAGCGATTGAAGAAGCTGTAAGATTATTTTGTATTGCTTCCGAGAAATATGGCAACGGTCTCGAAACAGAATTAGAAGCTACAGGCTGGAAGCTGCTCAGTTCAAAGCAGGGTAAATCATTGGGAATCGAGTTGTCGGATGATCTTCAATATTTAGATCGCATTTTTCAAACAGGGGAAAATTACGTGGGTCAAGATCTGGATTTAATTCCGGAGGGAGACTATGCCTGAGCAAAGTTCTGCTTACCCAAGTATTGATAAATTGGCTTTATTAAGCTTGGCTTTATCTACTCGCAGATTTGAAGGCCCTATTGTTATTGGCAGATCAACGGCTATAGTGGCAAAGGGGAAACAGCCAATATTCAAGCGCACAACCATTTTGAGGGAAATTGAGCCTGGTCAAATCACGTTTGAACAAGTAACTGGATTGGCCATAAAGCACGGTTTCATGAGCGCTTTGCTAACTTGGTTTGAGCAAAACAAGCAATGGAAAGACGGTGGCTATTTTGTAATATAGTATTTTCGTGATTATAGCCAAACTTTTCATAGCTCGTTAGTAGAATTTCTAGGGACCTTTTTCAACCAAATGCAGTTTACCAACCTCATTTTGTCGGGCGGAAGCGGAACCCGACTTTGGCCGCTCTCACGCAAACTCATGCCCAAGCAGTTTTATCCGCTGCTCAATGGCCAATCGCTTTTTGAATTAACGGTGGCACGCAATGCCGGAGCCGGAAGCAAATTCATGGTGGTTACCAACCAAGACCAATACCTTTTGGCCTTGCGTCAGCTAGGTGAATTGTCCAGCACTTTTGTGTTGGAACCAGTGGGTCGCAATACAGCCCCTGCCATTGCTTTGGCTTGTTTGCTGTTGCCCGAAGACGAAGTGGTGCTGGTAACCCCATCCGACCATTTGATAAAAAAACAAGGTGCTTACTTGGCTGCCGTTGAGCAAGCAGTGGCCTTTGCCCGGCAAGGCTATTTGGTCACTTTTGGCATCCAGCCTCAATATCCCGAAACGGGCTTTGGATACATAGAGGCCAATGGAAACGAAGTGGTTTCTTTCCGCGAAAAGCCCGATTTGGCGACTGCCGAAAAATTCATTGCCGCCGGTAATTTTTACTGGAACAGCGGTATGTTTTGCTTCACTGCCGGCAGCTTTTTGGCCGAGTTGAAGGAACACAGTCCCGAAGTCTATGCCGCTTCCTTAGCCGCTGCCAGCCGCTTCCGCGCCGAAGACGAGGTGCACGAGCCCGATTTCGAAAGCATGATGGCCATACCTGACATCAGCATCGACTATGGGGTGATGGAAAAAAGCCGCAAGGTTCGGGTGGTGCCTGCCGACATCGGTTGGAGCGATTTGGGCAGCTTTGATGCCCTCTACGACGAACTGCCCCGCGACGCGGCTGGCAATACCGATCAGCCCAACACCTTGCCTTTGGGTGCCAATAACAACCTGGTGTTGAATACCTCGGAGCGCGAATTGGTGCTTTTGGGGGTCAACGATTTGTTGGTGGTGCAAACCCCCTCAGCCACCTTGATTGGTAAAAAGGGACAGAGTCAGGACGTGAAAAAGGCCGTAGAAGCCCTCAAAAAGATCGATTCACCTCTGCTTTTGGCCCACGAAACCATCGAAACGCTGTATGGCAGCTCTAAAGTTGCGCTCACTGCTCCCGATTACAGTGTAGAAGAGGTGCGCATACTCCCCCAGCAACAAATGGAAGTGGAATACGAAGCGGGTACCACCATCCAATTGGTGCATGGTGCGGCAGTGAGCATCAACGACCGGGCTTTTGCAGCGGGATTGGTGGTTCAGCCCACCGAAGAAGTAGTCATCAGCAACGATTCGGAAAGCGAAACAGCCCTGTTGCTCATCACCCGCATGGGTTGATCAGCGCTGGTCGATGAGGTACAGCAAGGCAGCAATGGCAGCTGAACCGAGCTCTAATTCGCGTTTGTTTACCGCTTCGAGCACATCGCTGGCCGCATGGTGGTAATCGAAATAGCGCTGGCTGTCGGGTACAAAACCCATGAGCAATTCCGATTTGCCCTTCAACCGGCCCACATCGGCGCCGCTACCACCTGCCTGGATGCTGTTGATGCCATAGGGTGAAAGCAAGGGTACCCAAACTTGCAGGCCTGCTATCACATTGCTGTCGGCTTCTACGTTAAAGGAGCGCGGCGAAAATCCGCCCCTGTCAGATTCTATAGCAGCCAGGTGATTTTCTTGGTTTACCTCTGCCAAACGGGCGTATTCTACTGCTCCGCGCAAGCCGTTTTCTTCGTTCATGAATAGGATGGCCCGGAGGTGATTCTTGGGCTTGTAGCCATTGGCTTTGAGCAGGCGCAAAGCTTCAATGCTGTGCACGCAGCCTACGCCATCGTCATGGGCTCCTTCGCCTACATCCCAGCTATCGAGGTGGCCACCCACAGCGATGATGCGTGCTTGCGGCGAGCTGCCGTTGATTTGGCCTACTACATTGTACGAAAGGGTGTCGGGCTTGCTTTCACACTGCATTTCTAAATAGAGCTGCACCTCGTTTTTTTCTTTCAGGAGTTTGCTGAGTTGTTCGGCATGTAAGGTACTGATGGCCGCTGCTGGAATCTTGCGACCGCCCTCAGCATACTGCATGGAACCAGTGTGCGGAAAGGCATCGATGCGGTGCGTCATAGAACGGACAATGACACCCGCAGCACCTTTGGCACCGGCTTCTTTGGCACCCCAGGCCCGGTTGGCCACGCAATGCCCGTAACTTTCGAAGGTGCTGATGTGGCGCGGATCGAAGGCTTCATTGAGAAATACAATCTTGTTTTGCACTTCCTCGGGCCGCATTTTTTTGAGGGCTTCGATGCCAGCCACCTCAATGACCTGGGCTTGCAATCCGCCGGGAGGGGTAGCAACAGATCCTCCCAGCGCCAATACTTCTACTGGTATTTTTTGTTGTTGGGTGTAGCCACCAGGTGTACGTTTGTTTACGAGCAAATAGGCTTTTTCTTTGGGGCCACGTACCCAAACGGGTACCATCACCGGTTGCAACCAAACGCTGTCGAAACCAAGCCTCAGCATTTGGGTGCGGGTGTACAAAACGGCCTGTTGGGCTTGCGGACTGCCACTCAAACGGTGGCCAATTTTTTTGCACAAATGTTCGAGCATGGGCCACGACTGACCCTGCACCAACGAACTGTCGAACAGCTGTCTGATAAATTGCTTTTCGCTCTGCTGCGCTTGGGCAGTACCCAGCAACAGGCTAAAAAGGATAACCCACCAGCTTTTCATAAATGCGTTTTTGAAGGTCGGTCGCTTGCGGGTCTTTGCTCAGCTGAAACTGCGGTGCAGGATATGCACCTAGTTTGCCACGAAGTTCAACTTCTTTGCCGCGACGAAGTACTTTGATTTTGATTTTGTCGCCCACTTGTTGTGAACGCAGCCAGCGGTCGGCATCTTCTTCTGCCTTGCCATTTATCTCGAGCAAAACATCGCCGTATTGCAAGCCCATTTCCCAAGCAGTACTGCCCTCGCGTAGGGCATTTACTACCTGCTTGTCGGCCTGCCGTGACCAACTGGCACCCCAAAAAGCCATGGGTTTGCGCTTGCTGGTGTCTTCTAAACGCATGCCTGCCATGGCTGCAAAACGGGCAAAATCGATGGGTTTGGTACCATGTATGTGGTCACGAAACAAGGTGTCGGAAAGCGGGCCCAGATGCTGGCGGAAGTCGGCTTCTAACTCCGCATCGGTGAAGCCGCGACCCAAACCATGGTGGTATTTTTGGTACATGAAGCGCATCAATGAGTCGAGGCCAAACCGCCCCCTGCTGTGGTTGAGGAGTGCAGCATCGAACACCATGCCCAACATGGCGCCTTTGCGGTAGTAAGAAACGCTGATATTGGCAGAATTTTCATTGCGCAGGTAAAATTTGATCCAAGCGTCGAGGCTCGATTCGGCTACCGATTGCACCTCATCGCCTTTATTTCCCAAAACGGCCTCAAAGCCTGTGCTCAATACACGCAAGTAATCGGCTTCAGGCATGAGCCGGGTGCGCGCCAGCAGCAAATTGTCGTAATAGCTGGTGAAGCCTTCCGAAATCCACAGATGGCGGGTGTAGTTTTCGCGGTTGTAATCGAAAGGGCCCAATGCCACGGGGCGCAGGCGCTTCACATTCCACAGGTGGAAGTATTCATGCGCTACCAAGCCCAGAAATCCGCGGTAACTGCTCTCTTTGTCGTACACTTGGTTGCGAACTTGCAAGGTAGTGCTGTTAGTATGCTCCAAACCCCCGCCGCCCATGCTGTTGTGCTGCACAATAAAAAGGTAACGGGCGTTGGGTTGGTCGCCAAAAACGGCATACGACGCTTCAATGATTTTGCCAATGTCGGTTCGCAACTTGGCTTCGGGAAACTGGTCTTGTCCTACCATGGCCAACGTATGTGGTATGCCGGTGGCTTCGAAAGTGAAGCTTTTGAAATTGCCGAGTTGAATGGGACAATCTACTAACTCATCGTAATCGGCAGCATACCTGTGCCAGGTGTTTCCGCCTATTTCGGGCAACGAAGTGGCAATGTTCTTCCAGCCCAATGCAGGTTCGATGCGTAATTCGTGTCTTTTTTGCATTAAACGCGGCTCAAACAGCAAGTAGGTGGTTCCTACCAAGGCTGCTTGCTCTTCATCGATGTAACTGGTGCGCACGCTGTATTCGTTGCAATATACCCGGTACCGGATTTCTACTTTTTGTCCGGCACCAGCGGCTACCGCCCAGGCATTTTTGGAAGTTTTGTACGAAGGCACTTCCTTTCCGTTAATCAATGCCACAAAACCATCGAGGTTGCGCGGAAATTCACGGATGAGGTACGAGCCTGGGGTCCACACCGGCAAACGCAAATCCAAGGTGTCGCTGGGTGCGGTTAGCTGCAGGCTTACTTCCACATAACGGGTTTCGGGCTTCGGAAAACGAAGGTTATACTGCATAGCAGCTTGCGCCCAGCTGCCGAAGTGCATCAGGCAGCTGAGCGCAAGGGTAATCAAACCAATGCGCATAGGTTGTTTTTTGGATAGATTAATGGTGGTGACCGCCAGGACCATGAACGTGACCGTGAGCCAATTCTTCGGCGGCCGCATCGCGTACCTCCAGCACTGCACCCGAAAAATGCAGATCGAAACCAGCCAAAGGATGATTGAAGTCCATCTTTACAGTATCGGCACCCAAGCCAATCACCTTACCGCGGTGTTGTTGGCCTTCTTCGTCTTCGAGATACAGGTATTTGCCTATACTTACATTTTCGCTGTCGAATTGACCGCTTTGATCGGTGAATACGGCATTTGGAATGTCCATGATGGCTTCGGGCTCCATGGGGCCATAAGCATCGAGCATGCCCACGGTAAAGTCAAAACTTTTGCCGGCTTCTAAGCCAATAAGTGCATTTTCAAATTCAAAAGGCAAACCGCTGTGGCCAACTAAAAAATAAAAAGGGTTGGCTTCGTTGGCGCTTTCCATGAGCCGGCGTTCGGTGGTTCCGTTGCTTACATGCAGGTCGAAACGCAGTCCGACTACTTTTTCTGGGGCAATGTTCATAAAGTGTAATTGAGGTTGCAAGATAGCCAATATTGCGCAAAGGAATGGCAGCTTGCCGTGAATTAGGTCATGGGTACATATGCCTGATAATCAGCAATTATTAGAAGCATTTTAAATTGCATTGCGTTTTGTGGCGCATTTAAAGTTTGCTATCTTCGGCACCCTGAATGAAAAGCCAGCTCACATACGAAAAAGTAAAGGCGGCCTACGAGATTTTCAACAACCTGCAACAGCCAAATCGTTTGAAAATCATAGAAGTGCTTCACCGCAATACCGAATGTACGGTGGGCGAGTTGTGTGAGCATATGCAACTTGATCAAGGCTTGGTTTCACACCATTTGCGCATTCTTACCAAAATTGGATTGCTCGATGTGCGCAAAAATGGAAAGTATACCCATTACAGCATCAATTATATGCGGTTGGCCCAAGTGCGCACCGTTATTAGCGATTTGGCTGATAAATAATTTCTCATCTTTGCCCTATGCCCTACGAAAATTTACACAGTCCCGAATTCCGTGCAGCTTTGGCTGCCGACCCTCAAGGTGTTTTGTTGGATGTGCGCACCGCTGCTGAGGTAGCCGAGCGCCACATTCCTGGCAGCTTGCACATAGATGTTATGCAGCCCGATTTTACAGTGAACGTCCTGGATTTGGATCCCACCAAGAACTACTACGTGTATTGCCGTGCAGGCGGCCGCAGTGCGCAAGCTTGCATGATTCTCGAAGAATCGGGTTTTACAGGCCGCTTGGTGAATTTGATGGGCGGCATTACCCAATACGACGGTCCAACTACCTGATTACCGCTCAAGTGCTTGGCGCAAGGCTTGGGTGCTGCTGAAAGTGCTGGTGATGGTGCCGCTGGCATTGGTAAGCACGAAATAGGGTAGCTGCGTTACCTGCCAATCGCGGGCCACTTCTCCTTCCCAAGACCGGGTGTCGATCAGGTGTTTCCAGCTATCGAAGGCCTGTTTATCGGCTTGCCAGCTGCTCGAGTTGCCTTGGATGGCGATGGCTGTTACCTGAATTTCGGGCCGGTTGTGCTTGAGCCAGCGGTGAAATTGATCGAATTCGATGACACAGGGCGGGCATTCGGCCGACCAAAATACATACAGCTGTAGTTCGTTAAATGCAATTTCTGTTGCACCGGGAAGTTGCTTGAGGCTTTCGAGAGGGGGGCGTTTTTGTCCCACTTGCAGCGCTTGCACAAACTGCCGGTGTAATTTGGGCAGTGCGGTGTTTTGGCAGCCGATATACAGTGCTTTTTCTTTGGCCAAAAACTGCATGGCTTCGGGGGCTTGGAATTGCTCCATTCCCCATTGCAAAAAATCGATGGTGCCTTCGAGGAAAGCAGGGTGTTTTTTTGCTTTCACAATCAATTCCTTGCTCCGCTGCAGCAGCAAAGGGGGCAGGGGCTGGCTGTCGATAGGAGCATAAGCCGAAAAGTACATGCGCATAAATCCAGGCCAGCGGTTGTGATACAGGGCAAGGGTGTCGTTGAGGGGTACTGCTTCGAGCAAGGCCTCAGGACTGAATTGTGCGCGCAAATCGGAATGCTTTCTTCCCAGCCAGTGCCATTCGAACAGCAGGGTGCGCGACCCGATTTGGGCGGTTTCTTTGCTCAGTTTGTGACGCATTTTTTCCTGCTTGCGCAGGTTTCGCTTTTTTTTCCTGACTACCTTATCATAACCGAATGCAGTGCTTGAAATGGCGGCCAGTTGGCTATCGAGTTGCGCCTCTTGTTTGCGTAAATCGAGCAACAAGCGTTTTTGCTCTCGGTATTGCATCCACTGCTTGCCTCTCACAATTTCGAGTTTATCGGAAGCATCGAGCCGGAAGCTGATGGCCTCTCCATCGTATAAAAATTCTAATTCTTTGCCTTTCCAGCGCAGTAAATAGGCCCCATGGTAGGCTGGAGTCGGCATGGCAATTAAAAAAATGGAGTCGTTGGCCAGTTTGGCTGATCCCAAAAGCTCGCTTTTGTGCTGTTGCATGCTCCACAGTTGCAATTCGGTGCCTGCAGGGGCATGAATGCGGCCGCGAATGGAATTGGATTTAGCCCAGTTGGTTCCAACCACCATCAACATCAAAACAAACAACCACTTTCTCATGGGGTTAAAGTTAAGGGCTCACCAGCGAATTTTCTTCCACTGCTGGCTGTGCTGTAGCTTCATGGCGTAAATTGCAACATGCTTCTAAGGCTGCTTCTGTTGGTATGGGTAGGTTGTTTGTCTGTTGGGGTCCAGGCGCAAAGCCTCCGTGGCCGATTGGTAGATGCCCAAAGCGGAAAGCCCTTGGCTTTTGGTAGCATTCAAGCCTTTCCTTCGGGCCGCGCTACCTTGGCCAACGAACAGGGTGATTTTGTGTTGCAGTGGCTTGAGGGCGATCAAAGCATACAAGTGCGTTTGCTGGGCTACCAAGGGGTAAGTATGGCTTTGCCCGCAACCGATAGCGTGTTGGTACTGCGCCTGGAACCTCAGGTTTGGCAATTGGCGGAGGTAACAGTGCGGGCTAGCAGCGACGATTGGCTGTATCCCTTGCTCGCCTCTTGTTCGCCTCCAAAGACAGCCCCACTCGAAACCAAAGCTTACTACGAGTTGAAAAGCGAAGTGGCCGCCCGGCAGGTGGAGCTGGTGGAAGGATTTTACAACGCCAACATCCAAGGTGCCGAATTGCAGAAACTGAGGCTGAAAGCCGGAAGATTGGCCTTGCAGCCCATCGATCGGCGTTTGTTCGCGAATACCGAAACAGCCTTGGCCTTGGGTGAACTACCTTTATTTGGCGCTTCTAGGTACTTGCCAGGCAGCCCTTTTGGTTTGTCGGAAAGCCGTTTGCGGCGCAGCTATGAGCTTTATCACCTGGGGGGCTACCTGCTCGAAAGTGGCGATTCGGTAGTGGTCATCCGTTTTGTGCCCAAAAAACGTCCAGGCGCCTGGTTCGAAGGCGAAGTGGGTTTGTTGCCTGGCTCGGGTGAGTTGCATTTTGTGAAATTGAGCTGTCAGCAAGCCGAAGTCCATCCTTTTTTGCCGCTTTCACCGGGCGAGCGGCTGAGTCAGGTGAAGCTCGAACTATCGCGAAGCTTGGTGCCCTCGCCCCAAGGCATGCGGCTCGAAAAGTTGGAAATGAAGTACGGGGTGCGGTACGAAAATCAGCGGGGCCAAATATATCCTGTTACCAGCAGGGCCGTGTTGTATTGCTATGCCCCCGCCGCGCCTTTTTTTATTCCGAAGGTCGATTTTGGCAGCGAGCTGGCCATGTCTGACTACCTCCACATCAATGCGCAGCCGTACCTTCCGGCCTTTTGGGAGCAAAGCTTTGAAACACGCATCGAAGACGTTCAGGGCCTTAATGCTGCTTTTTTCAAAGATCCGAGGAGCATTACCAATGTGAATTTATTCACGAATCAACCTTTACTCGGGAAAGGCCTCATTGAAAGGCCCTTTACGCATTGGGATGGACGAAGGTTCTTGTTTAACGGCAGCACCGAAAGGCCAGCACCGCTGGATGCGCGTAAGCGGGAGGTAAGGGTAGATGATTTTCAGTTGGAAGTGGTTTTGTACTTCGATTTGTACCGCCTGGGCGACAGCCTGCATTGGCAAACCGCCACCATTTTTAATCCCTATCGCTCGTATTTCTACCTGCCCATGGGGCCTAAAGAACACTGTTTTGTGAACCTGTATTTCGACCTGATGGAGCTCGAGAGGCGCAAGCTGGAGGCCGAGTTGGCTCAATGTGACCGCAGCATGGAAAGCATGCTGTTCTTGTACGAGCAAGCCAAACAGCGGGCCGAACAAATGGCCAATGCCTATTTTCGCGATGCCAGGCTGGGCAACAACCGCAAGGGGATGGAAAGCTGGAATGAGCAGGTAAAAGCGGCTTTGGGCATCGATAATATAGCGCACTACGGCTTGAAAGAATAAAAGCTGCTTTTTGGTGAACCCTCTGCCACAGCGCTTGTTGTACTTTTACAATCATGGCAAACGCACCCTTGGTGGAGGTTGAAGGCCTCACCAAATCTTACGGAAAATTTCAGGCCCTGCACAACGTGTATTTCAACGTTGAAAAAGGCGATGTTTTTGGGTTTTTAGGTCCCAATGGCGCTGGCAAAAGCACTTCTTTACGCATTTTGTTGGGTTTGATTCGGCACGATGGTGGCAACGTCAAGCTTTTTGGCCACGCTTTGGGCACGCACCGCAGCGAAATTATGCGGCGCGTGGGCTGCATTGTTGAGAAACCCGATTTTTACAAATACCTCTCGGCCCGCAAGAACCTCGAAATTTTTGGCCGCATGGCTGGTGCCGATGTTTCGCGCCGCAAGCTCGAAGGCATGCTCGATTTTGTGGGATTGAACGGCAGGGGGGGCGACAAGCTTGCTGGTTTTTCGCATGGCATGCGGCAGCGTTTGGGTTTGGCACAAGCGCTTTTGCACGAACCCGACCTCATTGTGCTCGACGAGCCTACCACCGGTCTCGATCCGCAGGGCATCATCGACATGCGTGAACTGATCTTGCGCTTGAGCCGCGAACAGGGCAAAACCGTGATTTTATCGTCGCACCTGCTCTCCGAAATCGAAATCATTGCCAACCGCATGGTGGTCATCAACAAGGGCCGTACGGTGCAGTTTGGTGCCGTGAGCGAGTTGTTGAATGCCAACGAATTGGTGGTGCATCTCGAAACCGGACAGCCCGACCGAACCGAAGCCTGGTTGCGCGAAAAGGGCTTCTCCATCATCAGCCGGCACGATGCGGTGATTGCGCTGCCCTGCAACCGGGGCGAATTGCCTGCCCTCAATGCTGCCTTGGTAGCTGCGGGAATCGATGTGTACGCCCTCGAAAGTCGCCGCAAGCTCGAAGATTATTTCCTCCAACTGGTCAACCAAGCCTGATGTTTCTGCAAGCTGTTTACACCGAATTTATCAAAATAGCCGCAAAACCCCGCTCATACTTGGGGTTGGCCGCCATTACCGTGCTCGTAGGCGTGATTTTGTTCGCCATGAAAATCGACGGGCTCACCTACATTTCGTTCATCACTGCTGGGTTAGAAGAAAGCCTGTTGTTTGAGGGCGACATCCTCAACGGCAACCTCATGGCCTTTATCATCCTGCAAATGCTCATCATCCACATCCCGCTGCTGGTGGCTTTGGTAACGGGCGATTTGATTTCGGGCGAAGCGGCCATGGGCAGTTTGCGCATGTTGGCCACCCGGCCAGTAACGCGCAGCCAAATTTTGATGGGCAAATTCACCGCAGGCGCCTTGTATACGCTGCTCATTGTGCTTTGGCTCGGACTCATGGCTTTGGGCGCCAGCAATTTGCTGTTCGGTCCGGGCGACATCATGGTACTCAACAGCGATGGCCTGGTGGTGCTGCAGCAAGGCGATGTTTTGTGGCGTTACCTGAGTGGTTTTGGCGTGGCTTATTTGGCTTTGCTTACCATTGCCACGCTCAGCATCACGCTGTCGTGCTTCAGCGACAACAGCATCGGTCCCATTGTTACCACCATGGCGGTCATCATCCTGTTCACCATCATTGGCACGCTCGATGTGCCTGTTTTTGATGCCATCAGGCCCTATTTGTTCACCACCCACATGGCCGCCTGGCGCAGTTTTTTTGAAGACCCGGTGCCATACGACGCCATTTTAGAATCGGCCATCATTTTGGTAGCCCACATTGGGGTGTTTTTGAGCATTGCGCTGTATCATTTCAACCGAAAAGACATTTTATCATGAGGTTTTTGCTAACCAGCTTGTTGTTTATGGGCACATTGCTGCCAGCCGTAGGTCAAGAAAATGCCGAACAATTGGTGCGCGGGGTATACGCCAAGATGAGTTCGGTAAAAAGTTACGAAGCCGATATGCGCATCGACGCCGACATACCCATGTTGCGCATGCAAAAGGTAGAAGGGAAGCTGCTTTTTAAGCAGCCCGATAAATTAGACATCAAATCGAAAAGCTTGGCAGTGCTTCCCAAACAGGGTTTTGCCGATTTTGGCAAATTCATCAGCGATACCAGCTCCTTTACGGCCGTTTTTAGCGGCGATGAAAAGTTGGGAGGCATACTCACCCGCATGGTGCAGGTACTGCCAGCCAACAGCAAAGGCGATTTGATTTTGGCCAAATTGTGGATAGATCCGCTGCGCAAATTGGTGATGCGCTCAGAATTGACCTACCGCAGCAGCGGGACGGTTTTGGTGGATTATACTTACGGAAGCCAGCAGCAATATGCCTTGCCCGATGAATTGCGATTTACCATGGATGTACGGAACATGAAAATCCCGAAAGCCATGACAGCCGATTTGCACAAAAAGCGCGACAAGGAGGAGGACAAGGGAAAGGACCCGAACCGTCCGGCAGTAATTGTGGTAAAACTCACCAATTACCAAGTTAATTAGTGCCGTTTTAACATAGGGCGACAAAAGTTGGCAGGGCTATGTAAATCTGCTATTTTTGAACATGTTTCAAAGGCAATATTGGGGATTGTGCTTGCTCTTGGTGGTAGGCGCACTCAGTTCAGCCTCGGCACAATGGAAATTCGAATGGCCGAAGGTTGAAATTGGTAAAAATCGTCCACCAATTAATCGGTTTATTACAGCCGGTATTGGTGCGGGAGAGTTGCATTTTGTTGATCGACTTACATCGCCCCGGGTGTATGAAGGGGTGGCCGCGGCAGGTTTTTTAGCCTACGAACGTCAGGCGCCTCGCAGTTTATGGATCAGCGACTTTTCCTCGAATTTGGCAACCACCGATGATGAAAGCCCCGATTGGGGTCAAAACAGCGCGCAGTCTGTCGTTATGCGAAATCACCATGCATTGCTTTTGCCTTTGCGTGCTGCCGAGGATCGTTTGCAGTGGTATATCGGTCTGGGTGTTCAGAGCTACCTCGGTTTTCGAATCAATACTGCGCATGGTAACAACGCAGTGACCTACGATGCCGGGCTCAATGTAGGAGGCAAATCGAGGTTAGAATACGGCATTCCACTGCGTACCAAGCAAGAGTACAAATGGTGGATTTTCAGGCTCAAGAAATTTGAAACCCGCAAGCTGCGTATTGGTTGGGATGTAGATGTTTCGGCTTTGGGTTGGCAGTTTCGTCCGCCCTACAACGGTATTTTGGGAGGAATTGGCAACGACCCCATTGTAGCAGGCGTTGAAGATGTGTTGAATAACAGCCGTATTGCTGTTTTGGGTGGCTTTTTGTACCTCAACAGTACGGCTTACGTTCGTTATCCCCTGCGCAATGGCAACCGCTTACAATTGTCGTACAACTGGTTTGGCTACAGTTACAATTACCTCGACCAGCCGGTTCGGCAGGCTTCGGGGGTTTTGATGGGTAGTTTGATGTTTCGCATTGATTCGAAGGAGGAAGTACGATGAAAAACAGATGGAATTGGGGCATGGCACTGGCTGCCCTGTTGTTTTTGAACGCTTGTTCAGACGCATTTGTGGGGAAGCAGCCCAAAGACAATCCAAGGGAAGTTTTTGAACATCTCTGGGGTGAAATTGAGCGGAAGTATAGCTTTATTGATTATAAGGGACTCAACCTTGATTCGCTTTACATGCGTTACAGCGCACAAATTCAGCCTGGAATGGATGAGGTAGCGCTTTTCAGGGTGCTCGAAGGTTTGGTAAACGAGTTGCGCGACGGGCATGCCAATTTGTTTGCGCCTTTTAGCTTCTCTAGTTACTATCCCCTTTGGCTGAACAGTCCCGAAAACTTCGATGGTCGCTTGCTTTTAGAGCGTTATCTGCGCCGCGACCCGAGTCGACATTTTATTACGGGTCCTTTCAGCCATACCATCATTGATACGGCTGGTGTGCGGGTTGGTTTGGTAACCTACCGCAGTTTCATGAACGGCTACAGTGCTGATGATTTGGATTTTGTGCTCAAGCGTTTCAAGGGTTTGAATGGGGTAATCATCGACATGCGATCGAATGGTGGTGGCGCCATCAACAATGTTTATCCGCTGGCAGGTCGTTTTGCTGATGTAGAGCGGGTGAGTCATTACAACCGCATGAAATCGGGCCCGGGAAGGAATGAATTTGGGGCTGATCAAACGGTATTTGTACGTCCGGCTGGCGACGAGCGTTTCACTGGTCGCGTGGTAATGCTTACCAACCGCGGCACCTACAGCGCAGCCAGTTTATTTGCCCTGCAAATGCGTGCCTTGCCCCATGTGCGTTTGGTGGGCGATACAACGGGCGGTGGGTTAGGCATTCCGAATGGCGGTTCTTTGCCTAATGGCTGGACCTATCGTTTTTCGGTAGGCCAGGCGCTGAGTCCTGAGCTCGACGCAAATGGACAACGCTTCAATTGGGAAGATGGCATTCCGCCACACATCAGGGCAGATCTTGACCCGGTTTTGGCAGCGCAAGGCTACGACAGCATGGTAGAACGAGCCATTCAGTATATTGCCACTGGAAATTAAGTTTACATGAGAATAGTGCGTTGGTTGCTGGTTTTGGGCTGGACATTTTGTACCAGCCCATTGCTTTTTGCGGCGGCGCAAATAGACTTGCGGGAGCTGAAGCCAGGCCAAACCCAAGAGCTCAATCTTGCCTGGCAGTTTTATTGGCAAGAAATGCTGGTGCCTGGCGCAGCACCTTCGAAAGCAGGAGAGCTGGTAACACTGCCCCATTTGTGGACGCAAACCAACCACCTCAACGCCAATGGCCGCCCTTTTGGTTTCGCCACCTATACCACCCGATTGCTTTTGCCTGCGGGCAGCCAGCGTTGGGGGCTTACCGTGGCCGATGCTTACAGCAGTTACCGATTGTTTGCCAATGGTAAACTCATTGCTGCCAACGGCAAACCCGATACTTCGAAGGCCAGCTACCAACCGCTTTGGTTCACCAGTACTGTGCCATTGCCCGCGGCTGATACCCTAGATTTGGTAATGCATGTGGCCAATTTCGACCACAGCAAAGGGGGGCTGTACCGCGCGCCTACCTTTGGACTTTATGCCGATTTGGCACAGGTTCAGAAACACAACAATGCCCTCGATTTGGTGATGAGTGGGGCCATGCTCATGGGAGGCTTGTTTTTCTTGGGCTTGTTTTGGTTTCAGCGGCAAGACAAGGCCATGCTATTTTTTGCCTTGTTTTGCATGGTTTACAGCTACCGGCCCATGGGCTCTCGCTGGTATGCGGTGCAGCAGGCCATACCTGGTCTCGATTGGCACCTTGCTTTGCGGCTCGAATATTTTACGCTTTACACGGCCATTGGATTGTTCACCGCTTATACCCTCTTTTTGTACCCGCGCGACGTTTACAAATGGTTGGTTTATTTTTTCATCGGATTTAATGGTTTGTTGGCCATGGTTGTAATGGCGTTTCCGCCCTATTACTACACCCAAACCTTGGTGCCTTTTTTGATTGCAGGCCTCATTATGATTGTTTACAGCGCTTTTGTTTATGCAAAAGCCTGGTATTTGGGAAGGGTAGGCTCAGCCTTTGCGTTTTGGAGCACCATTGTAATCATGGCGGTATTGGCTGGGGTAAATTTGGAGTATTTCGATGTGGTTTTGCCTACTGGTCCGGCTTTGTTTGTGGGTTATGCTCTTTTCTTGTTTCTGCAATCGTTGGTATTGGCTTTTCGTTTTGCCGATGTTTTGCACCGAGCCCGCAAGGAAGCGATGCTGGGTTTGCAAGCCAAAACCGATTTTTTATCGACCATGTCGCACGAAATTCGAACCCCGTTAAATGCGGTCATTGGCATGACCCATTTGCTGCTGCGTTCGGCTCCTCGTGCTGCTCAAAAAGAGCAATTAGAGGTGATGTTGTCGTCGTCGCATAACCTGCTCACCATAGTCAACGACATTCTAGACTACAACAAGATTGAGGCTGGCAAAATCGAAATAGAGCGTGTTCCGGTATCCTTATCGAAATTGTGCCACACCATTTTGGCAGGATTGAGGCCGTTGGCCGATGATAAAGGCTTGGCATTGAAGTTGGAGGCATCGGCGGCCATTCCTGCATTTTTGTTGGCCGATCCTACGCGTTTAACACAAGTACTCACCAACTTGATACACAATGCCCTCAAGTTTACATCGGTGGGCGAAGTTGTCTTGAGCATCAACTTGGTGGGTCAGCAGCCCAACCGAGTCACTTTATGCTTCGAGGTGGTTGACACAGGCATTGGCATTGCGCCCGATAAGCTGCAGCGCATTTTTGAGCGTTTTACCCAGGCCGATTCGTCTACCTCGCGCCAGTACGGCGGAACGGGTTTGGGGCTGGCCATTGCGCGAAAGTTGGTGGAATTGCAAGGTGGGAATTTAGAGGTAAAGAGTGAATTAGGAAAAGGCACCACTTTTGGCTTTTGTTTGGAATTTGAAGTCACCTCGCTGCAAATGGCGCGAGAAGAAAATCCTGATGAAGGCATTTTTGGAACGCCTGGCAAGTTTGGGGTTTTGCTGGTTGACGACAACAACATGAATAGGCGGGTGGCACGTGCTTTTCTCGAAAGATGGGGTTTGCGCGTTGAAGAAGCCGAAAACGGTCTCGATGCCATTGAAAGGTTAGAGCAGTTGGCCTCAAAAATTGATTTGATATTGATGGATTTGCACATGCCGGTGATGGATGGTTACGTTGCCACCAAAAAGTTGCGCGCCAAGGGGGTGCGGCTCCCTATTTTAGCGCTCACTGCCAGTTTGCCCAAAGAAGTAGAGCACCAAGCTTATAGTGCCGGGGTAGATGGGGTGGTGGTGAAGCCTTTTCATCCGAATGACCTGTATCAACAGTTACATAGGCACTTGCTTATAAATGAAAAATAATGATGCTAAATAAAGTCTGAGTTTTAGCTTTGAAGTACATTGGTGGTATGCGGCGTTTACTCCTGCTTTGTTCTATTGGTTTAGTCTTTCTGCTTTCCAGCGGATTGGAGCTTCGCGCGCATGATGCTGTCATTGATTTGCGCCAAAGTAAACCGCACGAAAAAACGGTGAGCTTGACAGGGCATTGGCACATGTACTGGCAGCAACTTCTCGAGCCTACCTCTTTGCCCGCAGCAGGAGGGGTTTTGGTCGATTTTCCCAAAAAATGGACCGAAACCAATATTGATGGCATAAAATTACCAGCTATTGGCTACGCTACTTACGAAGTATTGGTGCTGCTTCCAGCGGGCCACACTGGTTTGGGTTTAGATATGCCCGATGTGTATACCAGCTATCGACTCTTTGTAAATGGGGTGATGCTGCAGGCCAATGGTCGGCCAGGCACTTCATATGAAAGCACCGAGCCTTTTTGGCTCGGGCGAACTTTGCCCTTGCCTGATGGTGTTGATAGTCTCCATTTGGTTTTACAAATAGCCAATTTCCACCATTCTAAGGGCGGTCCCTATAAAGAAATTTACATTGGCGATTATGAAAAGCTCAAGAACAACCGCAAGCGAGACAGTGCCCTCGATTTGGTAATGAGCGGTGCTTTGCTCATGGGCGGGTTGTTTTTCTTTGGGCTGTATCTCTTTGGAAAGTACGATAAGGCCATGTTCTTTTTCTCGCTCTATTGCATTACCTACAGCTACCGGCCAGTAGGTTCTAGGCTATACGTGCTGCACGATATGTTCCCCGAATTAAGCTGGAACGTTGCCGTACGATTAGAGTATTTTACGCTTTTTGTTTCGCTTGGTTTTTTTGCGCTTTACACCCTCTTCCTTTATCCCAAAGACCTGAACAAGCGCTTGATAACGGGCTTGGCCTATAGCTGTTTGGCGCTGGCATCAACCACGCTATTTTTACCACCCTATTGGTTTACACTGGCCTTGAATCCCTTTTTATTGCTCATGTTTGCGGTGGTAGCATACACCACTTGGGTATATTTTCGGGCTAGAAAAAATCACAGAATTGGCTCGGGTTATGCGTTAGCAAGTACGGTGGTTATCATGATGGTAATGCTACTCATTAATTTAGAGTACTTCCAGTTGCTCCTGCCAGCAAGTATCGTTTTATTCATCGGCTATTTTCTGTTCTTGTTTTTGCAATCGCTGGTGCTGGCCTTTCGATTTGCCAATATTCTCGACCAAGCACGTCAACAGGCATTGATTGGTTTACGGGTGAAGTCGGAGTTTTTGTCGACCATGTCGCACGAAATACGCACCCCCTTAAATGCAGTGATAGGCATGACCCACCTCTTGCTAAAAAGCAATCCGCGCGAGGACCAAGAAGAACAACTGGGGGTATTGCTCTTTTCGGCGCGCAATCTCTTGAGCATTGTAAACGACATACTCGATTACAATAAAATTGAAGAGGGGAAAATATCCTTTGAATCAATTCCAGTTGATATGGGGCTCATTTGCCGCAATATCACCATGGGCTTGCGCACCCAGGCCGATGAAAAAGGCATAGCTTTGCGCTTAACCATAGACCCCGAGATCAAAAATAAGGTACTCACCGACCCAACACGCATGACCCAGGTGATTAGCAATTTGGTGCACAATGCTGTGAAATTCACCAAAGTGGGGGGCGTTAATTTGCGTTTGCTCTTACAATCGGCCAACAATGGGCAGTACGAACTTAAGGTGGAGGTTGAAGACACAGGCATTGGCATCCCGGCAGATAAACTGTCGGTGATTTTCGACAGATTTACCCAAGCCGACTCCTCAACCAGCCGAAGTTTTGGAGGTACAGGTTTGGGCCTCAGCATCGCTAAGCGTATTCTAGAGATGAAAAACAGTGCGCTTCGAGTAAGCAGCGAGGTAGATAAGGGCACCCTATTTTGGTTCAGCATAAGTTTGCCGGTTGCCGATGAGCCAGTAGAAGAAATTACAAGCAAAGGTTTACCTGCCAAAGAGCTCATAGATGATTCCAAAGAACAACTATTGCGCAATGCACAAATTTTACTGGTGGAAGATAACCTCCTTAATGTGAAGGTGGCTACTTCTTTCCTGCAGCGTTGGGGTGCGCAAGTAGATGTTGCATTGAATGGGCAAGAGGCGCTCGAAAAACTAGATACCAGCAAGCACCATTTGGTGCTTATGGACTTGCACATGCCTGTGATGGATGGCTATGAAGCCACCCAGAAGCTGCGCGAACGAGGTGAAACCTTGCCCATTATTGCACTTACCGCAAGCTTGGCCAAGGAAATTGAAGGCGATGCCTACAAAGCAGGATTAGATGCCATTATTGTTAAGCCGTTTAATCCCGACGAATTACGCGAAACCATTTGGAGGCAACTGCGTAAGACATCATGGAAAAGTAGCCGTTAAAGCGGCTGTGGCTGCTGGGGTCGCAGGCCTTCTTGTAACAGGCTGCGTACCAACAACAATTCGGCATAGGAGTAGGCATCGTTGCATGCAGCCAGGGCTTCGCTCATTTTGAGTTCGGTAAGTTGTGGAACGGCTTGACAAATGCGCTCAAAAAGCTGCGGGTCGATGAATGATGCTATCGGCAGCTTTCCTTGTGCCACTGCCCGAACCAATTGTGCTTGAATGGTAGTTTCGGCGTAGTCGCGCAATTTGGCAATTTCGGCTATCGATTTGCCTTCTTTGAATAGCAATAACGATACCCTGGTGTTTTCCTCGGCGCTTAATTTGTCGGCTTTCACCGGTATTTCGCCCAAAACGGGGTGAGGGTGCCTGAAAACAGGAGGTTTTGATGCAGCAGTGTCTGCCTTTTTTGCTTTCGAAGCGGGCTTTTTGCCTGGTGACGTTGCCACCACTTGGTTAAAGGCTTTTCTCCAACTGGTGTCGGCAGGTTCGGGCAATTGCTCGGCATCGGCTTGTTGCAAATAGGCTTGTAATTGGGGCCAGCGGGCCACACGCTCCCAGCACGACAAAAGCGCAGTATCCAATTCTGCCAATTCATTGCGGTAGCTTTTCATGCCTTTTTCTTTGGCCGTTTCTTGGAGTTGAAGTAACAATTGCAAGTTGAGTGCTTTGAGCTTCGACTCGTAAGGCTCCAATAGTGCTTTCCATTGGGCTGTGTTGGTGTTTTGGGTAAGCCAACTTTGACCCTGTTGTCGCAGATTTTGGCTGGTGGCAACGAGTTCGTTAAGCTGTTCTTCGAAGGCAAATGCCCAACTTTGCTCGCCTGTTTTGCTGGCATTTTCGCCCAATTCGCTGTAATCGTCGAGGTGTTTTCGCCACAAGCGCACAAATACGCCCAATTCAAACAGCTGTTGATAGGCAAATTGTCGGTATTGCAATCGCCATTGCTGCAAGCTTTCATCCGAAGGGAGTTCACGTTTGGTCTTTTCGAAATAAGCCAGCCGGTCGGGTACAGCCACTTGCTGGCGGGGAAATTTACTGCTAAGCACCAAGCCTTCTGCGGTACGCAGGCGCGATAAGGCCACATAGGCTTGCCCGCCGGCAAAGCATTGTGCAATATCTATGATGGCCCTGTCGAAACTCAAACCTTGACTTTTATGTACCGTAATGGCCCAAGCCAATCGCAAAGGGTATTGGGTAAAGCTGCCAGCTACCGATTCGGTAATTTGTTTGGTCTCGGGGTCGGTTTGGTAGGTGGTGTTGTTCCAAATCAGTTTGCTTACCACCAAGGTGGATTCATCTTCGAATTGTACTTCCACCCTATCCTCTTCGAGCCTGATAATACGCGCCAATTTGCCGTTATAGAAGCGGTTTTCGGGGCCGTCGTTTCGCACAAACATTACTTGGGCACCCACGGCCAACTCGAGTTGGGCTTCGCATGGATACATATATTCGGGAAATTCGTCTTTGATTTCGGCTTTGAAAGCAAAAACAGGCTGCTTCAGTTCTTGTAAGGCTTGCCGGTTAATGCGGTCGGCTTGCGCATTATGGGTGGTAAGGGTAATCCAGGTTTCGCTGCGGTTGGGCCTAAAATCAGCACGAAAACGAGCATCGAACCAATCGATATCTTCGGACGTAAGCTCGTTGTAGCGCAACCTGTTGAGCAAGTCGGTAAAAAAAGGCTGGCTTTGTCGGTGTATTTTTTCGAGTTGCAAGTAAACCGGCTTTGCTTTTTTGATCACTTGGGCATCAAAGAAAAAAGGCGAGGCATAATAACTGCCTATTACCTCCCATTCTTCGCGCTTTGCCACCGGGGGCAGCTGCATCATATCGCCTACCAACAGCACCTGCAAGCCTCCAAAAGGCTCGGCGCTGCGGCGTACGGTGCGTAACATATTGTCAACAGCATCGAGTAAATCGGCACGCACCATGCTCACTTCGTCGATGACCAAAATCTCGGCCCGGCGTATCACCTGCTTTTTTTCGGTACGCATGCGGCTGTGTTTTCGCAAACTGCCCGCGGTTTCAAACTTGAACTCTCCAACCAAAACGGGTTCGTTTTGTTCGAGCGGTAGGTAGCCCCCAAAGGGCAATTGAAACATGGAGTGCAGCGTAACGCCGCCTGCATTCAAAGCGGCAATGCCGGTGGGCGCTGTAACCAATACCTGCTTGTGCGTAGAGGCAATAAAATGCTTCAACAAGGTGGTCTTTCCAGAGCCCGCTTTGCCCGTTAGAAACACATGATTGCGCGTTTGCTGCAATAACTGAAGTGCCATGCGGGCGGCGGGCTCAAGCTGTGCGAGATGGGATTTTGAAAGCATGCTGCAATTTAAATCTATCTTTTACCAGCTTCCAAACATTCGCGAAAAAGCGTAACAATTAGCTGAAAAAACAACAAAGCCGGACCTCCCGGCCCGGCTTTTCACCTAAAAACAAAACCACGTTGGCTCATTGGCCAGGCGGATATCAATGAAACTGCTCCGTTTCGGTAGAGCCTGCCATGGCTACCGTAGAAGCCGTTCCGGCTGTGATGGTGGTTTGCACGGCATCGAAATAGCCGGTGCCCACAAAACTTTGGTGTTTCACAGCCTTAAAACCATGTTCCTGCAGCGCAAATTCGCGTTGTTGCAGGTCGGAATAACCAGCCATGCCGTTTTGACGATAAGCACGGGCCAGTTCAAACATGCTGGTGTTGAGCGCATGGAAACCCGCCAGGGTAATGAACTGAAAACGGTAACCCAAGCCTGCCAACTCTTCGCGGAAATTCAACAAGGCCTCCCGGTCGAGCTTCGATGCCCAGTTGAAAGAAGGCGAACAGTTGTAAGCGAGCATTTTGCCGGGGTAAACCGCATGAATGGCTTGCGCAAAAGCCCGGGCTTCGGCCAAATCGGGCTTGGAAGTTTCCATCCATATCAAATCGGCATAAGGTGCGTAGGCCAAACCGCGCGCAATGGCTTGCTGAATGCCGGCATGCACATAATAATAGCCCTCGGCCGAGCGCTCGCCAGTGCAAAAGGGCTGGTCGGCAGGATCAATGTCGCTGGTGAGCAGGTTGGCGGCATCGGCATCGGTACGGGCAACCAAGAGGGTGGGAACGCCCATCACATCGGCTGCCAAACGGGCCGCCACCAGTTTTTGAATGGCCTCCGAAGTGGGCACCAACACCTTGCCACCCAGGTGTCCGCATTTTTTGGCCGACGACAATTGGTCTTCGAAATGAACCCCTGCGGCCCCAGCTTCAATCATCATTTTCATGAGCTCAAAGGCGTTGAGGTTGCCGCCAAATCCGGCCTCGGCATCGGCTACAATGGGAGCGAAATAGTCTACCTCACCGTCACCCTGCAAGCGTTGGATCTGGTCGGCACGCAAAAGCGCATTGTTGATGCGGCGCACCACCGCAGGTACGCTGTCGGCAGGGTAAAGACTTTGGTCGGGATACATCTGTCCGGCCAAATTGGCGTCGGCAGCCACCTGCCAACCGCTCAGGTAAATGGCATCCAAGCCGGCTTGTACTTCTTGCACCGCTTGGTTGCCGGTAAGCGCACCCAAGGCAGCTACATAAGGCTGCTGGTGAAGCTTTTCCCAGAGTTTTTGGGCTCCCAAAGCGGCCAAGCTGTGGGCAATGTCAACCGTTGGGCGCAGGCGCACCACCTCTTCGGCTTGGTAGGGCCGACGAATGCCAGCCCAGCGGGGATTGGTTTCCCAGTCGATGCGCAAGGCATCAATTTGTTGTTGCGTTTTCATAGGGAATGGAGTTTAAAATGTTTGTTTCGTCTTGTAAAAGCAGCTCGTAGGCGGGCTGTGTGAGGAAGGCTTCGAAGGTGTCGGTAATCACCAAGTCGAGCAACAGGCGGGTGGCACGGGGAATTTGACGCTGCAAATCGGGTCGGCCTTCGAACAAATGAGGCAGGCGCCGCACGTCACGAGCAATGATTTCCTCCACCAAACTGCGGGTAATCAAACGGCCGTCGGTTAAATGGCATCCGTGCCGCAACCACTGCCACAATTGGGCACGTGAAATTTCGGCCGTGGCTGCATCTTCCATGAGCTGGTGAATGGCGGCAGCACCTTGTCCACTCAACCAATAGCACAAATACTGCAGTGCCACATGCACATTGGTACGCAGCCCGCCTTCGGTGATGCTGCGGTCGGCAGGCAAAGCCAACAAATCTGCCGGTTGCCAATCGCCTATGACTTGCTTCGATTTCTGGTGGGGTTTGTTGCCCAATACTTGGTCGAAAACAGCCCGGGCTACGGGCACCAAGCCGGGATGCGCCACCCAACTGCCATCGTATCCCAGTCGGGCTTCGCGCTCTTTGTCGGCCTTCACCTTGGCGAAGGCTTCGGCATTGGCGGTTTCGTCGCGGGCCGGAATGTAAGCGCTCATGCCTCCAATGGCATGGGCACCGCGTTGGTGACAAACCTGCACCAGGCGTTTGGCATAGGCTGCCATGAAGGGCTGCTGCATGTGAAGAGCTGCGCGGTCGGGCAGTACGAAAGCGGGCTGCTGGCGGAATTTTTTGATTACCGAAAAGAGATAATCCCAGCGCCCGGCATTTAAACCGGTGATGTACTGCCGCAGGGCGAACAAAATCTCTTCCATGGCAAAGGCAGCCGTGATGGTTTCGATGAGTACGGTGCATTTGATGCTGCCTTGAGGGAGCCCGAGGTAAGTTTCGGCATGGGCAAAAACCTTGGCCCACAGGGCAGCTTCCTTGGCATTTTCGAGCTTGGGCAGGTAGAAGTAAGGGCCACTGCCATTCGCCAGCAGTATGTCGGCATTGAGGTAGAGGTAGGTGCCAAAGTCGAACAAACTACCGCTGATGGGTTGGCCTTTCACCGTCAGGTGGACTTCGTTGAGGTGCCAGCCACGTGGCCGCACGAGGAGGGTGGCGGTTTTGTCGGCCAGCTGGTACGTCTTGCCCCGCGCCGCATCGGTGAATTGCAGCTGGCGACGGATGGCTTGGTAGAGGTTCCACTGACCGTCGAGGAGGAGGTCCCAGCGCGGACAACTGGCGTCTTCAAAATCGGCCATGAAGACCGATGCACCCGAATTGAGGGCATTGATCACCGTTTTGCGGTCGACCGGGCCTGTGATTTCTACCCGGCGGTCTTGCAAATCGGCCGGAATGCGTGCCACTTGCCAAGAGGCTTCGGCGATTTCTTGCGCCGCTTGCGTGATGTGCGGCACATAGCCTTTGTCGAAAGCCGTTTGTAAACTTTCGCGATCGGCCAAAAGCTGTTGGCGTTCGGCTTCGAAGCGCTGGTGCAGCGATTGGAGGAAAGCCAGTAAGCCCGGCTCGAGGAGCGCTGCGAGGGGAGTATCGGGGAGTGCGTGGACTTGTACCATCGTATTTCTTTTCAGCGAAATTATGTATACAGCGAAAATTCGCCAAATAAATAATTTCGCGAAAGTGAAATTTTTTTCAAAATCTCCTCAGAGCCGTTGAAATGGCTTATTTTGGGGTGAAAATTTTTTACATGGCCCTGCGAGAAGAGAACATCCGGCTGATATTTGGACTGAAAATGCGGCAGCTGCGTATCGACAAAGGCCTGTCGCTTTCTGAATTGGCCCAACGTACAGGCATCTCGGTATCGTACCTCACCGAAATTGAAAAAGCCCGCAAATATCCCAAAGCCGATAAAATAAGCCTCCTGGCCGAAGCATTGGAAACGAGCTATGACCAATTGGTGTCGCTGCAACTCGACAAACGCTTGGCGGCCGTATCGGAGCTGTTGCAGTCGCACGTGCTCACCGACCTGCCGCTCGAAATGTTTGGGGTAGAACCCGCCAGTTTGTTGGAGCTGCTGGCCGGAGCGCCCACCAAACTCAGCGCTTTCATCAGTACCCTCATCGAAATTGGCAGGAACTACGGCTTGGGTTTCGAAGGGTTTTATTTTGCGGTATTGCGCTCGTTTCAAGAGATGCACGACAATTATTTCGCCGACCTCGAAGATGCCGCCGCTGCCTTTGCCCAAACCCACCGCTTGCAGCCGCCGCTCAAGCCTGAACTGCTCAGTGCCTTGCTTGAAAAAACGTACGGTTACACCATTTCCTATACCGATTTCAGCGATCAGCCGGCTTTGCAGCAATTGCGCTCACTGACTTTGCCTGGCAAATCGCCACAGCTGCTGCTGCACCAAAGGCTCGATGCCGACCAGCGCTCTTTTGCCTTGGGTCGTGAATTGGGCTACAATTTTGTAGGCCTGTCAGACAGGGCATATACGGCTACCTGGATTGAGGTAAACAACTTCGAACAAGTGCTCAACAACTTCAGGGCATCTTATTTTTCGAGCGCCCTGCTGCTGCCAGCCGACCGTTTGGAGAAAGACTTGCAGCATTTTTTCGAGCAAAAACAGTTCGATCCGCTTTTTTTACCGAGGCTCATGCAAAGCTATGGCGTATCGGCAGAGACCTTGATGCACCGCATGACCTCGCTCTTGCCCGCACGTTTTGGCATTGGCGAGTTGTTTTTCTTGCGCTTCGAAAAGGTAGATACCTCCGAAGAATATGTGCTCACCAAAGAATTGCATTTAAACGGACAGCACAACCCGCACGCCACGGTGCTCAACGAACATTACTGCCGCCGTTGGTTGTCGCTCACAGCCATCAACCAACTGCGGGCCGAGGGCAAGGAATTGTTGTGTGCCGCCCAGCAGTCGCATTACGTCGACAGCGACAACCAGTACTTGCTCATCACCATAGCCACACCCGCATCGGCCTGGCAACCCACCGATGGCAGTGTGAGCATTGGCTTGCGCTTGAATGCTGCGCTCAAGCGGAAAATCCGCTTTTGGAACGACCCGGCCATGCGCATCCGCACAGTGGGCGAAACCTGCGAACGTTGCCCCTTGGTCGATTGTGAGTCGCGTGCGGCAGCTCCACGCGTGGTACAACAGCGCCAAAAAACAGCCGCCATGAAACAAGCTGTAGCCAACCTGCTTCTCAAAAACAAACAGGCGCAAGGATGAAGCACCGTTTTGCCACTTTCCGCCAATTTGCCGAAGACCTCTTGCCACACGAATACCTGCTTCTGCAAGGCCAGGCGCGTTTTGAGGACGAAGAAAACCGGTATTTGCTGCGGCAATTGGGCGAAATATGTGTGCACCGGCGCGAGGTCGATTTCCGTGAAGACATCGACAAGCGCAAATATTCGGCCCTCATCGGTTGGGCCCGCAAGCGCCTCGACCGGCTCGATGCCGACCGGCATTTTGAGCAGCTGAACGAATTGCACCGCCGCATCATGACCGATCAAATTACGCCCGAAGACGAAAAGGCGCTGTTGGCATTGTGCAACGAAGTGCAGCCTGATTTTTACTTCAGCCGCCTGTACCACCTGCTGCTCGATTTCAGGCAGTTTTTGCAAATCCGCTTGCGTCACCGCGAGCATGGGCTGGTTGATGCCTTTTTAAAGAAATACGAAGACTTGTACCGCTACGGGCGCCAAACACTCGAGGCGCTGCACGATGTGACCGCCCAAATTACCCAGCAGTACACCACCGGCAAAGCAGTAGATGCCGACAAAACCTTGGCCTTGGCAAGGTGGTTTCAAGACGAAAAGCTCGATGGCTTCAGTCGGTACAACGCCCTCGTGCGGCTCACCTTCATTTACTACAACCAGCGGAGTTACAACGAACTGCTGCCACTGTACGAACAATTCGAAAAGTGGCTGGTTGAAGGCAAGTTTTATGCGCGCCGCATTTTGGTAAATTATTATGGCAACCGCCTGTTGATGCACTCGCACCTCGACCAATTGGTGGAAGCCGAGCGGTATGGCCGCTTGAGCTTGCGGGTGCACACCACCGACTACCTGCATTACCTCAACAACCTGGCGGCGGTACTGCACCGGGCGGGCAAAGCGGCAGAAGCCTTGGTGCTCTTGCGGAACGGCTTTGCCGAAGTGAAGCAAACCACCAACTTCCACAACCGCACCGGCTTTGTGGCCATCTACCTGCGTTGTTTGAATGCCTGTGGCAAAGCCCGGGAGGCTGAACAATACGCCGAAACTTTTTTGGGGGCCTTCCGCGAGGCGGTTTTCCAACACCGCTGGCATCCGTTTTTCAGTGCGTATTTGCAAGCCTTGGCCCAACAGCAGAAGTTTGCCAAACTCATGCGGGTGGTTAAGTTGAACAAACTGTTGCCGCTCGACGAAGCTTACCGCAGCAGGGCAAGCTACCTGCCCATCATTCCATGGTTGTATGCCCTTGCCGCTTACCGCGAAACCCAACTTGATGAAAGGGAAGTGCTCAGCAAGTTGAAATCAGATTTGGCTCAATTTCATGCCGATGCACACAGGCGGCATCAGCTGCTGGCATGGTGCGACGAATGGAAAAGTTTGGCACCCGCCCTGTTGCAGAAAGTTAAGTCGGAAGGCTATTGAAGCTTTTTAAGTATTTGAAATACAGGTTTATAGATTTTTGATTGGTCTCGCAAATTAGGTAAGTCGGACAAAGGCTTCGCATGGCGTGGGTGGGCAATTGTGATAGCCTCGCTAACTTAACAATCACTTAATCTAAAACGCATTTGTATGAACAAATTCCGCTTAAATGCCATGGCCATGATTTTGGTACTGGCTGTTGCTGTACAAGCTTGTAAAGACGACACCACCACACCAGAGCCCGATCCAACGCCGGCTGTAAATCCCATTGTAGGTACTTGGAAGTCGCAAGGAACCGATGTAGCCCCCTTGCTGAAGGTATTTTTCAACATCGACAGCATTGGCGCCACTTTCCGCACCAACAATACCTATTCGGTAGCTGCGCGCGATACCGGTGGAACCATCATCAACTATGCCGGCACCTATTCAGTAACCGAAAGTGGTGTGGCCAACATCTACAACATCACGTTGAACCAATCGGCACCTACCGAAGTGACCTCGCAAGGCATTTACCGTGTATTTGCGGCCTCTCCCGACAGCATGTACTACGAGGTGATCCAAACCACACCTAGCTTGCCTGGTACTTGGACTGCGCCTACCGCTGCTGCCGGATTTGGCTCAACTGCTGGTCCGAACTTGCCTGCTGGCTGGAACCTGCAGAAGTTCCGCAAGAACTGATTTTAACCAGGCCGTAGTCGTTGTTTTTCGCCAGAAAAGCGGCAACTACGGCCATTTTTATGTACTTTTTAGCCTGTTATGCCCAAGTTTTTATCCCTGCTGCTGTTGTTGGCCTGGGTCGCTCCGGTAGGGGCGCAAACCAGTCCCGACCGCCCCATCCAGCTTTTCGACCGCGATGTGCCGCGTCCGGCCGACCGTGAATTCCAATTCATTGCCCTCTTTTACAACCAATGGGTGCACAACAACCTGGAGGTGACCCAGCCTTTTTTCCAGGGGCAGGTCATCGGACGCATGTTTGGTCTCAACACTACCACCACGCACAAGGGCAGGGGCTCGTACTTTGAACAGCGCTTTTTGCCTTTTTTCATCTATACCCCCAAGCTGATGGATGGCAAGGTGGTATTGCGCACTTCATTTGAAATCGACTGGACCTGGGGCGATAACAGCTACGGGGCAGCAGGCAACCAAGGGGCGGCCATAGGTGCCGACCAGGTGAACATCCAAACCCAAAACGTACAGCTCGAACTGCTGCCGGGCAATGGCTGGGCCATCAACATGGGCTTGATGCGCATGTTCGACAATCCGGCCAACCCATACCGCACCTTATTCGACCAATTGGCCAGTACCGGCTACCGCTTGGCCTATTGGGGAACCGATGGTGCTGGCATCAACGCCCGCAAAGATTGGGACTTCAGCCGACTCTCGTTTGGCGCCTACCAATTGTGGGAAAACGACATCCACCGCAACGACGATGTGAAATTGTTCATGGCCAATTACGAGCGCGATTTGTCGAAACGCTTCAGTCAGGGCATCAGCGCTTGGTATGTGATGGATCGCGCCAATAACCAAGGCGGTACGTTGGGCAACGGTCCGGCCTCGGCCATCAACGACCTCAATGGCAGCCACCGTTTTGCTTTAAACGGTGTGCCTTACAATGCCGACATTGTTTGGTTGGGTACGCATTGGGCCTACAATCCTGGTTTTGGCACGGGCAGGACCCTCATTTCGGGCTTTTTAAACGGTAATTTCGGAAGCGTCAGCAGCAAAGCCACAGGCAACAACCTGGTATCGGTGGCTGGTTTGGGAGCCAATCTGCGCTGGGGTTACAAATACGGCCAAACCAATGAAGATGCCGTTTTAGGCGATTTGGTGTACGCTTCGGGCGACCGAAACTTCGCCGACAACCGATATACTGGGGTGATGACAGGCAATACATGGGGTACACCAGCCGCTATTTTCATCAACCATGGTGCCTATTTGCTCTTTACCCATGGCAATGTGGTGAATCGTTTTGTAGCTGCAGTAAACGATTTATCGAATATGGGTTATGGCTTAAATGGAGGCACCCTCAATTACCACCGTTCTTTTATTCCCAATAAGCTCGATGCCAAGGTGGGCGGTGCTTTTGCTTTCTCCAACGTGGCCCCGCAGGGTGGAGGCAGTAACATCGGCACCGAATTGAATTTTAAAGTACGGTGGTCTCCTAAAATCTTGATGGATTTTGAGTTGCACGCTGCACACCTGTGGTTGGGCGATTTTTACAATTCGGCAGCCGTTAATGGCAACCGTGCCGAGCGTCCGGGCAACCCTTGGACGGTGTTTATGGTGTATCGCTGGTTAATGTTTTGAGGTATGAAAAAGCTATTATTTGGAATTTTCTTGGCTTTTCTGGCAGCGGCTTGTGCGCGGCCTTACAACTACAGCCCGCTGAAGAGCTTCTCTGAATTACAGTATCCATACACTGTAAAGCACCAGCAAATCAACGATGAAACCCAGCTGGCCTACATGGAAGAAGGTCCGGCCAATGCACCGGTATTGCTTTTCATCCATGGCTTGGGCAGTTATGCGCCTGCATGGAAGCAGAACATAGCCGCTTTATCGGCCCAATACCGCTGCATCGCCATCGATTTGCCGGGTTACGGGCAGTCGAGCAAGGGCGCTTACAGCGGCAGCATGACTGCCTTCGCGGCCGCAGTGGCCAAATTCATAGAGGCCAAACAGCTGGGGGCAGTAACAGTGGTTGGGCATTCTATGGGTGGACAAATTGCCATGACTTTGGCCATCACCCGGCCCGAATTGGTGCAACGCTTGGTATTGGCGGCACCAGCGGGCTTCGAAACCTTCAGTCCGGGCGAAAAAGAGTGGTTCCGCACCGGTCTCAGTGCCAAAGGAACCCGATTAACGCCTGCCAGGCTGATTGTGCAGAATTACCACGGCAATTTTTACAACATGCCTGCCGAAGCCGATTTTATGATCCGCGATCGGTTGGCCATGCGCACGGCAGCGGAGTTTGAGTGGTATTGTTACATCATTCCCGAAAGTGTGAAGGGCATGGTGAACGAACCCGTTTTTAACCGCATGCCCGAAATCAAGCAGCCTGTTTTGGTGGTTTTTGGTGAAAACGATGAACTCATTCCCAACCGCTTCATGCATGGTGGCACTACCCGTTCGGTAGCAGAAAAAGGCATGGCACAGCTGCCCAATGCCCGTTTGCTGATGGTTCCTAAGGCAGGGCACTTTGTGCAGTTTGAAGGCTACCGGCTATTCAACGAAGCGGTGAAGGACTTTGTACGCTGAGGTAATGGGTAAGGAATGAAAGAGGCTTCGGCCTCTTTTTTTTATTGTACCGTGAATATGCGGGGATTAATTGGCCTATTCTCCGCAAAAATGCGGCGAATAATCTTTATATTTGCCGCAAGCTTAGTATATGCCCACGTACATCTACCAATATCGGGCTTGGCCAAATTTCACTTGGAACGAAAGCGAGTTATTCGGCTTGTTGGCAGAGGTACGCCACCTGCAAGGCAGAATCATTGGGCAAATGCAGGCTGCAGGATTCGAAACCAAACTTGCAGCCAGTCTTCAGCACTTGACCATGGACGTTGTGAAATCATCGGAAATTGAAGGCGAAAAGCTCAATATGGCCCAAGTCCGCTCGTCGCTAGCACGAAAACTGGGGGTGCGGAACGAAGTGCTGCTTGCATCAAACAGGCAAATTGACGGAATCGTTGACATGATGCTTGATGCCACCCAAGCATGCCACAAGGAAATGACGCATGATAGGCTTTTTGGCTGGCATGCGGCACTTTTTCCGATGGGGTTTAGTGGAGCACATCGCATAGAAGTAGGGGCCTATCGTACGGGTGAAATGCAAGTGGTTTCTGGTCCTATTGGTCGCGAAAGGGTGCATTTCGAAGCCGTGTCAGCAGACCGGATAATGCTTGAAATGGACCGTTTGCTGGTTTGGTTGAACGATGTGCAAGCACTTGATCCGGTGTTGAAAGCCGCTATTGCGCATTTTTGGTTCATCATCATTCATCCATTTGACGATGGAAATGGACGCATCGCCCGTGCATTGATGGATGTGCTGCTGGCACGTGCCGATGGCATGCCAGAGCGGTTTTATAGCATGTCGAGCCAAATGATGGCAGAACGCAAGGAGTATTACCGCATCTTGCAAGAGGTGCAGCACAGTGAAAGTGACATCACACAGTGGCTAGCGTGGTTTTTGAACTGTTTGAAAAAGGCTTTGCTCGATACACTGCAAAAAGTAGCACAGACTTACGATAAAATTGCTTTTTGGCAATTACATGAGTATACCAGCTTGAATGCCCGTCAACGGTTGATTTTAAACAAAGTTCTTGATGGCTTCGAAGGTAAACTACAAAGCTCTAAGTGGGCTAAACTGGCCAAATGTTCTGCCGACACCGCCCTGCGCGATATCAAAGACCTGATAGACAAGCGCATTTTGCAACAAGAGCCTTCTGGTGGACGAAGTACCAATTATGAATTAGTGCCTTGGCAAAATTCCAAGGTTTAACTTTACTTTCAGAGGGCCAATTGCAATAAGGAATGATCGACCACCATCACCCACCACATCTTCCTAACTTTACCCCATGGAAAAGCCCAGTTTGAAGGCCCTCGGCCTGCGTCTGTTGAAGTATTTTGTGAATGGCCTGCTGCTGCTCAGTCCGGTGGCCATCACGGTGTATGTGGTTTATTGGGTCATAACCACCGTCGATGGCTGGTTGAACCTGGGCATTCCAGGCTTGGGACTGCTCATTACCCTTGCAGGCATTACCCTGGTTGGCTTTTTAGGCGGCAACCTCCTTATTGGGCCCTTGCTGGGTTTTTTAGAAAACTTGCTCACCAGGGCACCTTTCATCAAGCTCATTTACACCAGCATCAAAGATTTGATGGAAGCCTTTGTGGGCGACAAACGCAAGTTCAATCAGCCGGTGATGGTTACGCTGAGTGATGGCACACTCAAACCTGGATTTCTTACCCAAGCCGATATGCAACAATTGGGTTACCCGGGTTTTGTGTCGGTTTATTTGCCCCATTCCTACAATTTTTCGGGCAATATTTTCGTGGTAGCGTCAGAAGCTGTCAAAAAAGTGGATGTGAATCCCACCGAATACATGAAATTCATAGTTTCGGGCGGAGTAACCGAAATTCACTGATGCGCAGGAGCATTGCCCGTTTTATTTTTGGATTGGCCGGATGGAAAATCACGGGAGGTGTACCAGCTGTGCCTAAAGCCATTTTGGTGGTTGCCCCACATACCAGCAGCTGGGACTTTTTAGTAGGCGTTTTTTCACGTGCCATACTCGATATCCGCATTTCATTCATTGGCAAGGCCTCGCTTTTCAGGCCGCCTTTTGGTTGGTTGTTCCGTTGGCTGGGGGGCTTTCCGGTCGACCGGGTACAACAGCAAGACACCGTAAAGTTTGTCATCGACCTATTTAACCGACACGAGACTTTTTACTTCTCCCTTTCACCCGAAGGAACCCGCCAATACACTCCCAAATTGCGAACGGGCTTTTACCACATTGCCATGGGTGCCAAAGTGCCCATTGTGCTTGTGGGCTTCGATTTTGAGAAACGCGAAGTGCAAATACAACAACCCTTTTATCCAACCGGCAATCTGGAAGCCGATATGGAGCACATATTGGCCTATTTCAGAACGGTGAAAGGAAAATACCCCGATCAGGGAATTCGCTGAGCTTAGTGCTCAAAAAAGGCCGAACTGCCACCAACCCAATTGAAGTCTTTGTTGTAACGTACGCCAATGAGTTTGCCGCGACTCAAACGCGCCAAATTGGTCACCACCTGAGGCTCGTTGCTGCCCTCGGGCCACATCACCATCATGCGAATTTCAATTTTCACCCCACCTTCGGGCGATTCGAGCACCGGGGCATAGTTCACCTTGCGTTGCAAAAGGTAATGCTCGGGTGTATCCACTGCAGCAATGGCTTCGGCTGTTACGTCAACCTGTACGCCACTTCCTGCGAAAGAGTACAAGGGCTTGAGCACCCAATTTTCCAGGTCGGTTGGAATCTCTTTGAGCTCGCTCACGAAATACGATTCGGGTACATACTTGTTTTTGAGAAAAGGCAAGCTGTATTTGCTCATGCGGAAGTACCAGTTCGGATGACTCACCCATGCTACATCAACTTCTTGGGTGAGGTCGTAATCTCCAATCAAATCGGGCCGTTGCTCCAGTTCGTCAAAAATCACCCGGTTGTAAATGCGGTAAATGGGTGTTTTAACGCCATCGCGCATGTAAAAGAGTTTTCGGCCTTCGCGTATAATTCGGCTCAAACAAACCGATTTTACACCCGTAAGCTGCTCGGTAGCCCAAAAATCGGCGCGTGTTTTTTGCTTCTCTGGCTCTAATTCGAGCAATATCACATTTTCGGCCGCCACTTGCCCTTTGATGAGTCGGTTCAGCAGCTCCACATACGAATGGTGCTCGTAGCCGCTCAGATAGGGACCAAAATGGGGGGGGATGTCGTAATGCGCCTTGTAGGTTTCAGCCAAAATGGCCTGGTAACAAAACAGCGAAGGAAAGCCTTGCAACTCGATGACTTGTGGAAACAAACGGCCATTTTCATCGGCACAAATGGCAAAATCGGTGATCATGATGGTAGGGCGGCCATCATCGCCTGGCACCCATTGGTGGGTTGGGATGCCTTTTTTGCTTTGCTCGAGGTAGGCTGGGTCCATGATCGACTGGCCTATGAGCTGGCAGGCTTCCACCAATTGGTCGCGCAAATCGGCTCCTACAAAAACAGGACTCTCGGCTACCCTGAAATCAACGGCTTCGCCCAGTTTATGGGCCAAACTTTGCAGCAATTGCTGGTACAAACCATCGTTGTACTGCGTATTGATGGCTTGGCGCAGACTTTTAATCATGCGTGGGCCTCCGCCAAGCTGTACATGGCCATTTCTAAAAAGCGCGGAATGAGGGTATTGTGCGTGAGTGTGATTTTGTCGGCATCGTGCAAGTGCAACAGCATGCTATCGTACTTGGCTTGGCCGTGATTACTTACGATTTGGGCTTTTTTCTCTTTGTCTTGCATGTAAGCAATCATGCCTTGGGCATTGGCTTCGGGGTGAAATTGGGTGCCAAAAAACTCATCGCTGAAACGCACGGCCATGATGGCACGCTCGTAATCAACGTGGTCGCGAATTTTTTCGAGTGCCATCAATTTGAAGCCGTGCTTGTCGAGTATGCGGAAATCGGGTTGAACCACTTGCCAATCGCGTGAATCCACTGCCCAAAACGGGTCAGGAAGGGTTTCAAGCAGCGGGTCGTGGATACCATCCTCAAATTTGTGCACCGGAAAAGTGCCAAAGGAAGTCGATCGGCGCTTGGTTACTTCACCTATGCCAAAATGCTGACAGGCCATTTGAAAGCTGTGGCAAATGAAAAAAACGTGCTTTTTTTGATCATGTACGCGGTTGTGCTTCCACAATTGATCGATGAGCTTCAGCCAGTTTTTTTCCCAGGCAGCACCGTTGAGTAGGGGTGAACCGGGTCCGCCCGTGCTGATGTAGATGTCGTAATCTAATCCGGGTAAATGGTTGGCCCCACGTACGTCAAAAATGTCGTAGCTCAAGTAGAACCGATAGTCTTCGAGTATATCGCGCAAATTGCGCATGCCTTGGTTGGCCGCTCCCTCGTACATATCGAGTACGGCCACCTTGTAGTGTTTCTTTTTTGTATCCATCCTGCTTTCTCCCTGCAACTCCCCTGCAAAAATAACGATTCGGTTTATATTCCCTTTAACGTCTGGGCCATGTAGTAGTCTACCACGGCCCGTAGGTCGTTGGTTTCTTCGTATACGGCCAGTTGCCGGTCGGCACCAGTGCCGTTGTTGAGGATGTCGAAAACGCGGTTGATTTCAGTGCGACTTCCCAGCTCATCCACCACATCGTCAACAAAAGCGAGCAATTCATGGATCAAGCCACGGGTGTTTACTTCCATCTCCTTGCCAAAATCGATGAGCTTGCCATCGATGCCGTAACGGCCAGCGCGCCATTTGTTCTCATTGACCAAAGCGCGTTTGTAAATCATGAAGTTGAGGTTCTGCTCACGCAATTTGTAGAGTTTGGCCACCAGCGCCTGAATGAGTGCAGTAATGGCAATGGTTTCGTCAACCGTCATGGGCACATCGCAAATGCGGAACTCGATGGTATCGAAAAACGGATGCACACGCACGTCCCACCAAATCTTCTTGGCATTGTCAATACAATTGGTCTTCACCAACAACTTCACATAGTTTTCGTATTCGGCGAAACTTTCGAAGAAGTCGGGTATGCCCGTACGTGGAAACTTATCGAATACCTTTGAGCGGAACGATTTAAAGCCGGTATTGCGGCCTTCCCAAAAGGGTGAATTGGTGCTCAACGCATAAATGTGTGGCAAAAAGTAACGTACCGAATTGGCAATGTGGATGGCCATTTCTTTGTCGGGCATGCCCACATGCACATGTAAGCCAAAAATGAGGTTAGAACGGGCTGCATCTTGCAACTCATTCACAATTTCGTTGTAGCGGGGGTGCTCGGTTATGAGTTGTGTTTGCCACATGCTGAAGGGATGGGTGCCCGCCGCAGCAATGGCAAAACCGAGCTCTCCTGCTACTTGCGAAACAACCCGGCGCAAATGCGAAACCTCTGCCCGCGCTTGGTGGATATCCTGACAAATGTGGGTGCCTACCTCTACCACGGCTTGGTGCATTTCGGCCTTCACCTGGTCTTCGAGCAAGCGGTTGGCAGCCTCTACTATTTTTTGATCGTGTGAGGTGAGCTCGCGACTCACCGGGTCAATCACCTGAAATTCTTCTTCTACGCCCAGGGTGAACTTCATACAACAGCTTTTAGGTTTTAAGACGATGGCAAATTAAAAAAGCCTCGCGATGTACGAGGCTTTTTTTCGAAAAATATTTTATGATTTATTCTGTGTCTTTACCCATCATCCTTTCGGCTGCCAAAACGGCATCTAAGCCAGTGAGTTCACCAAAGGGCTTTTCAATTTTCTCGCGTTTTTTACGCTCGGGTTTTTGAACCTTGGGCTTAGGTCCCCGTTTGGCTTTTGGGGCTGACTTGGGGATAGAGCCTGTGATGGCTGCTTTGGGTTTGCGTCCACGTTTGCCAGCAGGTTTTTCAGCTACAGCGGTGGCCGCCTTTGCAGGCCTTCCCCTGCGCTTTGGTGCGGCATCGCTTGCGTTAGCCGCGGTCTTGGGTTGGGCCGGCCGGCCTCTTTTCTTGGGAGCAGCATTTGTCATATCTCCGGCTTCGGCTGCTATTTTAGGTTTGCGGCCTCTTTTTGCTACACCCACTTCTACAGTTGCAGTTACCGACTTGGGTTTACGACCTCTTTTTTGTGGAGCGGCTTTGGGTGCATCAGATACTGCTTTTGGCTTGCGTCCACGTTTTTTAGGTTCAGCTGCAACCGCAGAGCTGTCGACTTCGGCCTGAACTTTTGGTTTGCGGCCTCTTTTCTTAGGCTCTAAGGCAGGCGCAGTGTCTGCATTCTTGGGTTTCCGGCCTTTTTTTGCGGGAGTGCTAACCACTGCTGCTTCCATTTTGAATTCGCCCATACCTGCAGCGGCACTGCGCACATAAGTGCCCCAAGTTAGATTGTCTTTTCCTGCTTGTTGCACCAAGGCCCTTTCAATGGCATAATTGGCAGCAGTTTCTACCACCCACTCAAAATTTTCGGCACCTACCGAATTGATGTCTGCATCGGGCGCTGGATTGCAAAAGTCGATGGCATAAGGTACCCCATCGCGAACAGCGAATTCTACCGTGTTAAAGTCGTAACCCAAGGCATTGTTGAGCCGCAATACATAGTCGGTAAGCACTGCTAGCATATGTTCGCTTGGCTTGCGGTCGGTTACGTAACGGAGATGGTGCGGATTGCGTGGCTCATATGGCATGATGCGAACATGCTTGCGACCAATGCAGTAGCAACGATAATATTCTTCAAAAACAATCTCTTCTTGAAGCATCATCACCAAGGTGTCGGTTTCGTTGTGCTTGGCGAACAAATCATCTAGATTTTCTACGCGATACACACTTTTCCAACCTCCGCCGGCATGGGGCTTCATATAGGCTGGAAACCCTATTTCTTTTACAATACCATCCCAGTCCATTGGGTAGTGTAGGTTGCGGAAAGAAGCAGGGGTGGTGTCGGGTGGCATTTGATTGGAGGGCAGCAATACCGTTTTGGGCACTGGTACGCCTACTTGAATAGCCAAACAATTGTTAAAGAATTTCTCATCGGCACTCCACCAAAATGGATTGTTAATTACCGCTGTTCCTTGCAGCGCAGCATTTTTTAAAAATGCACGGTAAAAAGGTACGTCTTGCGAAATGCGGTCGATAATAACTGCATACCCGCTGTCTTTGCCTTGAATTACCTTGTCAATCAGGACTGGTTCTGCATGAATTCCAGGAACATTTTTGGAATTAATCCTTGCAACCACGGTTTCCGGAAATGTATTTTCCTGACCGTGCAAAATGCCGATTTTCTTCATAGAATAATTTTCTTTTGTTACATATTGGTTTATGCCCGACTAAATTAGAACAAATGTGATTAATAGCATGAGTTTCAAACGTTTTTTTTGGGTGTTGATATTTTTTGGCGCCGTAAATGGGCTGAATTTGTATGTTTGCAAGGCATGAATATTGCCTCAAAAACGTCGGTTTCCAATGAAATACCTCAGCCTTTAACGCTGCTGGCAGATCAAAAAATTAATTCTCGAAATCTTTGTAAAGAGGTGGTTTTCAGTTTGTTAATTCCCAGAGAAAACCGCGGTCCTTGGAAATTGCTATTGATTAATGATGGTCAGGATTTAGAAGGCCTTCACCTTTTGAAGCATTTAAATAAATTGGCTCGACAAGGTGAAGTTCGTCCTACTTTGGTGGTTGCTGTGTGTGCCGAAAATCGCTTGCAAGAGTATGGAGTTGCAGGAAATCCCGATTATTTGCAGCGCGGAGCATTGGCAGCTCAGTACGCGTCTTTCGTTATGAAAGAATTGCTTCCATACATAGAAGCACATTTTCCTGTGTCTAAAGATGCAAATGATAGGGTAATTGCCGGTTGTTCATTAGGAGGATTATCGGCTTTTGACATTGCATGGAATTACTCGGCGAAATTTGGAAAAGTGGGTGTTTTTTCGGGCTCCTTTTGGTGGCGTAAAAAAGCCTTAAATGCTGGTTATACCGACGCCGATCGTATTGCGCATCACATGGTTCGTGTAAGTAAACCGGGTAGAAAATTGGAATTTTGGTTCGAGGCAGGCACCGAGGACGAAAAGTCGGATCGAAACAATAATGGAATTATTGATGCTATCGACGATACACTTGATTTGATTACGGAATTAGTCCTCAAGGGATACGAATTAAACAAACAAATTACCTACCTCGAAGTCAAAGGAGGAAAGCACGATTTGCCTACATGGTCGAAAGTGATGCCTCAATTTTTGACGTGGGCATTAAAATGAAAGACATGAAATACGCACTTGTTTTATTTTTTGGCTTGCACTCATTTGGTGCAATTGCCCAAAATACCGATTCTATTCCGTCGCCATGGCGACGCAGGTTAGAAATAGGGTTCAACCTCAATCAGGCTAGTTTTACTTCGAATTGGAAAGGTGGGGGAACCAATAATTTTGCTTTGGGCAGCTTGGTTAATGGAAGTTTATTGTACACCCAAAATAAATTCACTTGGTCGAACGATTTGCAACTGCAGTACGGCTTTCAGAAAAATGAAGGCCAAACGAGTCGTAAAACCCAAGATTTGGTTTTTATCGACACCAAAGTTGGGTATGATATCAGTGAGAAGTTAAACGCCTTTGGTGCCGTTAACTTTGTTTCGCAGTTTGCCGAAGGTTTAAATTACAGCAAAGATGCCGCAGGCAATGAAGTAACCCGTGTGATTTCGCGTTGGATGGCACCTGGTTATTTTACCCAATCGTTGGGTGTGCAATACAAACCTGTAAGTTATTTTATGGTACGTTTAGGGGCTTTGGCAACCCGGCAAACTTTCGTGATGGACCCTACTTTGAGTGCAGCGGGGGCTTTTGGGGTGGATAGTGGCAGCACGGTTAAAGTGGATTATGGTTATCAAATTGTAGCCAATTTCGATAAAAACCTGGCGAAAAACCTGAATTTAAAAGCGCGCTATTTGTCGTTTGGCGATTACACCAATTTCCAGAGAACGAATCACCGACTTGACTTAATTTTTGCAGCACGCATTACGAAATACATCAACACCAATTTTACAGCGGTAATGCTCTACGATCGCAATCAAGATTTAGCAGTTCAATGGAGCCAGGTGTTGGCTTTGGGCTTGTTGTTCCAGCTGCGGTAAGTTAGCCGTGCTTGCCCAATGAATCAAGTAAGTTTGCCGTGGCGTCGAGTTGATGCCGCATGACGTCGATGTGGGCATTTTCTTTGGGCAAATCGATGCTTTTGGCAAACGACTCCTGTTCCAAACGCTGTAAGTTGTCGAGCAATCGGGTGCGCAGTTCCTTTAACTCGTCAGGGTGTATCGGTTTCAAACTATCGCTCATGGTGCTAAGTTAAGCACTAGATCTTTTTTGCTTCCGAAATGACGAAAATTTAACATTGATGCTAAAAGTCATTGGCTGCTAAACGTTTGCTTAGCTACAGGATGAGGTTAGTAGAGCAGCAGTTTCATTTTTGGAGAGAGCGAATAACTTTTACCATTCCTCACTATATAAGCTGGTGTCGACCATAGGCCTTGTTGATCAAAAATGAAAAAGTGATGATCTGATGCCACCAGGCCTCCTTTCAAATAGAAACAAGCTTTGCTCCATTTTACATTGTGGTCTTTCGGAAAGCGATTGGGTTGGAGTTTGATGGATAGCAAATAGTTGGCATGCGTTTTTTGGCTTTGTTGCGGGATGATTTGAAGCTCTTTCAGTCCTTCCAACTTCATCCATTTTTTAAAAAGGAGGGTAGAGGCACAACTTTCCAAATCGGTATACATGAGGGTTACTTCAAAGCTATCTACTTCGGGGCATTGGCATTTCATTGGAATGCTCACCATTTGAATGTGGTAACCAGCTGGCCCTTGGAATGGAGTGCTAGAGAAATAATGCCTACCTTCCCAAAAACTAATTTGGCCGTTATTATGCATTCGGTTTTTGTGCTTGAGTGATTTGGTGAAAGCCTCCACCACAACCGTATCGCCAGGCAGCCGGCAGGCCATGCTGCCCTTTGCCCAACAGAGGCCAAAAATCACATAAACGGCAAAAGTTAAATGAATGGATTTTGAGCTGCTGTGCACGGTAGATTCTGACAAATAGTGCAAGATAGGATATTCTGTGAAAAACGGAAATCCACTGCTTGCGCGCTAAATTATTCTTGTAATATTAAAGTGTAATTATAAAATTGCTAGGATAATTACGTTTCTGTCTCCGGCTTCATGGCATTTTACCAACTCCAGCCCTTGTTGTGAATCGTTTGGAGTGTGTCGAATAAGCTGAGTAATTGTACGCCCTGCCTAAACTCGCCCACACTGTTAGAAGGCGTAACCACATGGTGCGCAATGCTGGGAAAATCTTTCATTGCTTCGGTATTGCCTTTGCTCAGGTGTGGACTGTTGCTGTATTTGAATTCGAAGCTGGCCACGGGCTTGTTGTTTTGCACCAGCAGCAAATCGAGTTCGGCACCGGCAGCCGTCCGGTAAAAATAAGGATGTACGGTTGGCCTCAACATCGAAACGATTTGCTGGATGCCAAAACCTTCCCAGGAGGCACCTTTGATGATGTCGCCCTCTAAGGCGTTGAGATTTTCAATGCCTGCTAATAAATGCAATAGTCCCGAATCGCGGATATACACTTTGGGACTTTTCACCAACCGTTTTTGCTGGTTGGTATGAAAGGGTTGCAAGGTCCTAATCAAAAACATCTGCTCAAAAAACTGCAGGTAGTTTTTTACTGTTGGCAGGCTCAGCTGTGCGGCTTGCGCCAAGCTGCTGTAATTCATCAGTTGGCCATGTACCGAGCTGAGGAGTTGTAAAAATTGCTCGAGCTGTTGGGGTGTGGTGCGTAGTTCGGCGGTTCCCAATTCGCGTTGCACATAGCTTCGGCTAAAATCGAGCAGCCATTCAAAAGCATCTTCATCGGTGGGGGCCAGGTAGGCAAGCGGATAACCGCCACGCAGCCAGAGGCTGTCTCTGCTTTCCGCCCCTGTTTCGAGCAATTGGAAGGGGTGTAGCTCACGAAAATGAATGCGGCCCGCCAAATTTTCGGAACTGCTTACCAGCAACTGATCAGATGCCGAACCGAGTAACAAAAAGCGTCCCGGACGGCGGTCGGCATCCACCAAACTGCGCAGCACTGGAAATAGTTGGGGCATGCGTTGCACCTCGTCGATGACAATGCGCTTATCGGCATTTTTCTCCAAGAAAAACTCAGGGTCACTCAAGCGCAATTGGTCGGAAGGTCGCTCCAGGTCGAGGTATAAGCTGTTGGAAGGGTCTACCAACTGCCTGGCGAGCGTGGTTTTACCCACCTGTCGCGGACCCAACAAAGCCACCACCGGGTATTTTTGCAGCGCTGTTTGCAATCCTGTTATCGCCAATCTGCTAATCATAATCCTTGCAAATTTAAATCGTACTTCGAAAAATGCAAGGATAATTTAAACGGAGTCATGTATTTACCTGCTCAAACGCACAAGAGCGGGCAAGATGAAGTATTGATTTGCCCGGCAAAATCAAATGCTACTAAAGCAGGCTTGATCAACTGATTTGAGCTCAGGAAGCAAGTTTTGTCTTTGCCTTGTAATACCGCCACCCATGTCGGCAGGCCGCAACCGCACACATGACCAAAACCAGTTGAACACCAGCGCCATGGTGCTGCAACCCACCCATTGATAGGAGCAGGACGATGGTGAGCAGATACATCAAAGCAGCGCCCAATTCGAGCAGTGGTTTGGCTACAAATCGTTGAAGTACCCAGTAAAGGCCAAGGATGCCGATGAGTAAGGAAAAAAGCTGCAGTTGGGTCATGTGATAAGTAGTTTGCAAATACAAGGTACAAATAAGATGTTGTTTTACCAGTTTTTTTTTTGATTGATCCTGCCAAGCCATTGTTTGGCATTTTGAAACTTCTGCTGTACTTTTGCATCAGCTTATCCAGAAGGACGGAGGGAACGGCCCTACGAAGTCCTGGCAACCGCAGCGTGAGACACTTGCCTCGCGTTGGCCTGGTGCCAATTCCGCTGCCACTAACAAATAACTGAGGCAGGAGATGAGCAGGCAGTAATCAGCTAAAAAGGGCTGTGTGCTACTTGCAAGTCGGTACCCGAATCCTTCGGGGATGAGCTAAACGAAACGTTTGGCTTTTTTTATGCAGTACGATATTCAAGAAGAGGTAAAAAAGCGCATCCTGGTGCTCGACGGCGCCATGGGTACGCAAATTCAGAACTATAAACTCACGGAAGCCGATTACCGCGGCAGCCGTTTTGCCAATTGGCCTTCGGACCTCAAAGGCAACAACGAATTGTTGTCGCTCACCCAGCCACACATCATCGAAAACATCCACCGCGCTTATTTTGAAGCAGGTGCCGACATTGCCGAAACCAATACCTTCAACGCCCAGCGCATTTCGATGGCCGATTATGGCATGGAGGAGCTGAGCTACGAACTCAACCTCGTTTCGGCGCAACTCGCCCGCAAGGTAGCCGATGAGTTTACGGCCGCCAATCCCGCCAAACCCCGCTTTGTGGCCGGTGCCATGGGGCCTACCAACCGCACGGCCAGCATCAGTCCCGATGTGAACAACCCCGGCTACCGTGCCATCGTATTCGACGATTTGGTGGCCGCTTACTACGAACAAATCCGCGGACTGGTCGATGGTGGGGTAGATGCCCTCTTGGTAGAAACCATTTTCGATACGCTCAACGCCAAGGCGGCGCTTTATGCCATCGACCAATACTTCCGCGACCACCAACGTGCGCCCCTGCCCATCATGGTGAGCGGTACCATTACCGACAACAGCGGTCGTACCTTAAGCGGACAAACCGTGGAGGCATTCCTTTATTCGATGTCGCATTTGCCCTTGTTGAGCATCGGTTTGAACTGCGCTTTGGGAGCTGCGCAGATGCGTCCGCACTTGCAGGCCTTGTCGAAAGCGGCCAAATTCCGCATTTCGGCCCACCCCAACGCGGGTTTGCCCAATGCCTTTGGCGAGTACGATGAAAGTCCGGCCATGATGCGTGCCCACATCAAAGACTTCCTCGACAACAATTTTGTAAACATCATCGGTGGATGCTGCGGCACCTCGCCCGAGCACATCCGAGAAATTGCAGCTGAGGCAGCGCTGCACCAGCCAAGGCCGACGCCGCAGCTCGAGCCTGTGATGCACCTCAGCGGCTTGGAGCCCGTGAGCATCACCAAACAAACCAATTTTGTGAATGTGGGCGAGCGTACCAACGTAACCGGTTCGCGCATGTTTGCCCGCCTCATCAAAGAAGACAAGTTCGACGAAGCCGTGGAAGTGGCTCGGCAGCAGGTAGAAAACGGTGCACAGGTCATTGATGTGAACTTCGACGAAGGCATGCTCGATTCGGAGGCTGCCATGACCCGCTTCCTCAACCTCATTGCCGCCGAGCCCGACATTGCCCGGGTGCCGGTGATGATCGACTCGTCGAAGTGGAGCGTAATCGAAGCCGGATTAAAGTGCGTACAGGGCAAGGCCATCGTCAATTCCATCTCGCTCAAAGAAGGAGAGGAGCGCTTCCGATACTATGCCCAGCAGGTGCGTGCCTATGGTGCCGCCGTGATTGTGATGGCCTTCGACGAGCAGGGCCAGGCCGACAGTTACGAGCGTCGCATCGAAATTTGCCAGCGTGCTTACAACATCTTGGTAAACGAAATTGGCTTCCCCGCCGAAGACATCATTTTCGACCCCAACATCCTTACCGTGGCCACGGGCATTGAGGAGCACAACAATTACGCGGTCGATTTCATCAACGCCACCCGCTGGATCAAACAAAACCTGCCCGGTGCCAAGGTGAGTGGCGGGGTGAGCAACATCAGCTTCAGTTTCCGCGGCAACGACAAAGTACGCGAGGCCATGCATGCAGCCTTTTTGTACCACGCCATTCAGGCTGGTATGGACATGGGCATTGTGAATGCTGGCCAAATTGAGGTGTACGAAGAAATTGACAAGGAGCTGCTCGAGCATGTAGAAGATGTGTTGTTGAACCGCCGCAGCGATGCCACCGAGCGCCTCATCCAACTTGCTGAACAATACAAGGGTGGCAAGGGCAAGGAAGCCGCTGCCAAAGACGAAAGTTGGCGCCTCGAACCCGTGCAAGCCCGCCTTACCCATGCGTTGGTGAAGGGCATCGATGAATACATTGATGTAGATGTGGAGGAGGCCCGCCACCTGTTCGACAAGCCTTTGCAGGTGATCGAAGGGCCATTGATGGCCGGCATGAACGTGGTGGGTGATCTGTTTGGTGCTGGCAAGATGTTTTTGCCCCAGGTAGTGAAAAGCGCCCGGGTGATGAAAAAGGCGGTGGCCTATTTGATGCCTTACCTTGAGGCTGAAAAACTGGCCAATCCAAGTGAAAACCAGCAAGCCAAGGGCAAAATCCTGATGGCCACTGTAAAAGGCGATGTGCACGACATCGGTAAAAACATAGTAGGCGTGGTATTGCAATGCAACAACTACGAAGTGATTGACCTGGGGGTGATGGTGAGTTGCGAAAAGATTTTGCAAGCCGCCATCGAGCACGAGGTAGATGTAATTGGTCTCTCAGGCTTAATCACCCCATCGCTTGACGAAATGGTATTTGTGGCTTCCGAAATGGAGCGTTTGGGCATCAAAAAGCCTTTATTGATTGGTGGAGCAACCACTTCCCGCGCGCATACGGCGGTGAAAATCGCTCCCGCATTCAGCGGAACGGTAGTGCACGTGCTCGATGCCAGTCGATCGGTACCTGTGGTTAGCTCACTGCTTAGCCATGAGCAACGCGATGCTTTTGCAGCCAATACCAAAGTAGAATACGACAAACTGCGCGAGGGTTATTTGAGTCGGGGCCGCGAAAAGGCCATGCTCACCATTGACCAAGCCCGCGCCAACCGCTTCCCCATCGATTGGAAAGCAGAAGACCTGACGGTTCCTGCTCAGCCAGGCATCCACGAATTCCGAAATTATCCGCTCGAAACGCTCGTCAATTACATCGACTGGACGCCCTTTTTCCAGGCTTGGGAGTTGCATGGCAAATACCCCAACATCCTGCACGATGAAGTGGTAGGCGAAGCCGCAACCAAGCTTTTCCAAGATGCGCAGGCCATGCTCAAGGCCATTGTAAAGGAGCAGTGGTTAGATGCGCGGGCGGTGTTTGGTTTGTTTCCAGCAAACGCTGAGGGAGATGATATCGTTCTGGCCTCACCCCCGGCCCCTCTCCAGACCGATAGGTCTGCTGAAACCATTGATTTCCTTGACGAAAAAGAACTGGCTAACCCAAATTCATCTTCCGAAGACGAATCAAACTCCCCTCTCCTTGGGAGAGGGGCTGGGGGTGAGGTCCTCCCCAAGACCGACAAGCCACTCAATGATATTGGCTTATACGGATACCACACTGCAGACTTTGAGAACTACAAAAACCTCTACGGTCGGAATCTGGAATTGAGAAAGAATATGACGGAATCTGAAAAGATTTTGTGGTTTAGATTACGAAATCGAAAAACCGGTTACAAATTCCGCAGACAGCAAATCGTTGGTTATTTCATTCCTGATTTTGTGTGTGTTGAGAAAAAGGTTATCGTTGAGGTAGACGGTGAAATACATCGCTTTAGAAAAGAGCAAGATGAAGTTAGAAACGCTTATTATGCATCTGAAGGTTATGTGGTGTTGAGGTTTAGCGATAAGGAGGTGTTAGAGGAAACTGAAAAGGTGGTTCTTGAAATTACGAATGCTTTGAAGGGTACGCAAAACAGTGATTCTCAGCGAACCATTGCCCATTCGACCTCACCCCTAACCCCTCTCCCAAGGAGAGGGGCACCTGATATTACCCCGCAAAAAACAGCTGGTCAGTCAGAACCATCTCAACCGCTCCATATCCCACAACAAGCGGTGCATCAGCACCGCTTCCTCACCCTCCGCCAACAAGCCAAAAAAGCCGATGGACTGCCCAATCTCGCTCTGGCTGACTTTGTAGCGCCCAAAGAAACTGGTTTGCAAGACCACATCGGCTTGTTTGCAGTAGGTGTATTTGGGGCCGAGGAGCGGGTGAATGCCATGAAGGCCGCCCACGACGACTACAACGCCATCCTCTTGCAATCGCTTTCCGACCGCCTTGCCGAGGCTTTTGCCGAGCATTTACATGAGCGGGTACGCAAAGAATATTGGGGTTACGAGCCGCAAGAACAGCTCAGCAACGACGACCTTATTGCCGAAAAATACCGCGGTATTCGTCCGGCCCCGGGTTACCCCGCTTGTCCCGACCACCTCGACAAGCGTACCCTCTGGCAAGTATTGCAAGTAGAAGAAAAGATTGGCCTTACCCTTACTGAGTCGATGGCCATGTGGCCAGCTGCCGCGGTGAGTGGCTATTACCTCGCCCATCCGCAAGCCAAGTATTTCGGAGTGGGTAAAATCGACAAAGACCAAGTAGAAGACTATGCAGTGCGTCGCGGAATCAGCTTAAGTGAGGCTGAGAAGTGGTTATCTCCCACCTTAAATTACAATTCATGAAAATTACCGAACACATAAAGTCAGCAACCAATACCCTCTTCTCTTTCGAGATTCTGCCTCCGTTGAAAGGGCAAGACATCAATCAAATTTACGCAGGCATTGAGCCCTTGATGGAGTTCAATCCGCCATTCATTGATGTGACCTACCACCGCGAGGAGTTCATCATGAAGCCCGTGGCCGATGGCACTTTCAGACGCATCACCACCCGCAAAAGGCCGGGTACGGTAGCCATTTGTGCGGCCATCATGAACAAATTCAAGGTCGATGCGGTACCACACCTCATTTGCGGGGGCTTTAACCGCGAAGAGACTGAAAATGCTTTGATCGACTTGCATTTTTTGGGTATCGACAATGTGTTGGTGTTGCGAGGCGACAACCTCAAACACGAAACCGTGTTTACACCCGAGCCCGATGGCAATGCCAATGCGCTGGAGCTGCTATTGCAAGTAAAAGAGATGAACAAGGGCCATTACCTCGATGAAGATTTGGTGAATCCAGTAGCCACCAACTTTTGCATAGGAGTAGCTGGTTATCCCGAAAAACACCAGGACGCACCCAATTTGAAGTCGGATTTGCAATGGCTGAAAAAGAAAGTAGATGCTGGTGCAGAGTTCATCACCACCCAAATGTTTTTCGACAATAAGGCCTACTTCGACTTTCTCGAAAAGTGTAAGAAGCTCAACATCGACATTCCGATCATTCCAGGCATCAAGCCCATTGCCACCAAAAAGCAGTTGACTGTTTTACCAAAAATATTCCACATCGACATACCAGAAGCACTTTCTGATGCTGTAGAAAAGGCCAAAGACGACAAACAAGTGAAAGAAATTGGCATTGAATGGGCCATTCAGCAATGCAAAGAGTTGAAAGCCGCTGGCGTACCCGTATTGCATTTTTACACCATGGGTCGCAGTGAAGCCACAAAAGCCATTGCACAACAAGTGTTTTGATGGTATATTGCAGCATGGATGCTCAAAAAAAATCAACCGGAAAAATCGATAAAGCCAGCCTGGGCTACGGATTATTCATTGTAGGTGTTACGGCGGCCTTTTTCGAGTTGGCATTCAGCGGAAAACTCTCCGTTAGTTTGCTGCTTGTTGGTGCTGGCATGGTGCTTTTGGCACTTTTCGACCGCACAACCTTACTTCAGATGATTTTCCCTTTTAGGCTCGACAGTGGTAAAAATTCGGCGCGTTATTTGGGGGTGATGGGCATTGTGACCTACACGCTTAGCTACGCCCAAGGTTGGGTAGATCATCCTGATTATCCTTTGTTTACCGGATTGCTCCTCATTGCAGCTTCTGCAAGCTGGTACCTCATTCGTTTGTTGAAATTTGGCGAGCGTGGTTTGTGATGCCATTCTCCAAAAACAAAAAAGCCCGAATCTAACCGACTCGGGCTTTTTTTATGTGCATGCCAATTATTTGGTAATGTACTCGAAACCAGTGTAAGGCACCAATGCCTTTGGAATGCGGATGCCTTGAGGTGTTTGGTGGTTTTCGAGCATGGCAGCGACTATACGGGGCAGGGCCATGGCCGATCCGTTGAGGGTATGCGCCAAGTAGTTTTTGCCATCCGCTGCTTTGTACCGCAATTTCAAACGGTTTGCCTGAAAGCTTTCGAAGTTACTTACCGAACTTACTTCGAGCCAACGGCCCTGTGCGGCACTCCAAACTTCAAAGTCGTAGGTGAGTGCTGAAGCAAAACTCATGTCGCCACCACACAAACGCAATATCCTGTAGGGTAACTCCAGTGACTCCACCAATTTGGCCACATGATTCCGCATGCGTTCGAGCACTGCGTAGCTGTTATCGGGATGTGCCAGCTCAACAATTTCTACCTTATCGAATTGATGCAGGCGGTTTAAGCCACGAACATCTTTGCCATAAGAGCCGGCTTCACGACGGAAACAAGGGGTATAGGCTGTATTTTGAACGGGAAAATCGCTCTCCTTCAAAATCACATCACGGTATAAATTGGTTACAGGTACCTCTGCAGTTGGCGCAAGGTATAAGTTATCAATGGTAGCATGATACATCTGACCTTCCTTGTCGGGAAGCTGTCCGGTACCGAAGCCTGAATCTTCATTTACCAAAATGGGCGGTTGCACTTCGAGGTAGCCCGCTGCGGTATTTTGATCGAGAAAGTAGTTGATGAGGGCTCGCTGCAATTTGGCACCTTGCCCTTTGTAAACCGGAAAGCCAGCGCCCGTTACTTTAACGCCTAACTCAAAGTCAATGATGCCATATTCCGTGGTAAGTTCCCAGTGGGGTTTGGCTTCGGCAGCCAATTGTGGAAGCTGTGCGACTTGGTAAACCACCTCATTTTCTTCGGGGGTTTTGCCAGCTGGAACCGAACTGTGGGGCAGGTTGGGCAACTTGACCAGCAAATCTTGGACTTGTTGTTCCACATCGTTTTTCTGTTGTTCGAGTTCTTTGGAGGTTTCTTTCAGTGCAGCAACCTTTGTTTTAAGGGCCTCCCCTTCTGCTTGTTTGCCTGCTTTCATCAAGCTGCCAATTTCGCGAGCGAGATTGTTCTGTTCAGCCAGGGCATTGTCGAGTAGCGCCTGGATTGACTTGCGTTGGTCGTCGGCGGCAATGATGCTTTGCACCAAGGTTTCGGCTTGTTGTAAGTGTTTGTGCCGTAAGCGAGCAATCACTTGCTCAGGATTTTGGCGTATAACTGCGAGTTGAAGCATTTTTAAAAGCGCTGGAGTTGAACTGCAAAACTACGGATTGACCGGCAATTAGCCACGTAAAGGTAGTCGCAATGTGAATACAGAACCTTTTCCCTCGCGTGAATCGGCTGAAATCTGTCCTTGCAACATTTCTGCATATTTGCGCGCCAAGGTTAATCCTATTCCTAAGCCTTCAAAGCCCCGGTTTAAGTGGGTATTTCCTGTTCTAAAGGCTTCAAAAATCTCCCGCAAGCTCTCTTCCGAGATCCCCACACCAGTGTCCACAATTCGAAAACAATATGCTGGTTCGCCTGCCCATAATTCACGGAGCATTTCTACTTTAACGTTTCCTTTTTCAGTGAATTTTATGGCGTTTTCGAGCAGGCTCTGGAGTATACGATACACATAACGTGCATTGGTGCGTATTTCTTGTTCGCCAGCAAAATTCACCACCTCAAACTGCAATCCTTTGGCAGCTAAGCTTGCTTCAAACTCTTTCTGCAGTTTGACAATAATTTGCTGGGGATCTATGCTTTCAATAGGCAATACCCTGCCGGTAGTCTCGTAGTCCGATAATTCAAGAATGTCGGTCATGGTTTTGCTCAGCCTTTTACCAGAGTCGAGTAGGTTTTCAGCCACTTGTCTGATTTCGGGTTCAGCTACATTTTCATGTAAATACTCGCCCATTCCAATAATGGCATTAAGCGGTTTTCGCAATTCATGGTTAATATTGGAAAGAAAAAAACTTTTCAACTGTCCGGCCTTTTCGGTTTGCGCAAGGGCCGTTTGGAGCTCTTTGGTACGCAAGTCTACTTTGTCTTCAAGGCTTGCATTTAATTCACGTAGTTCTTCTCTATTGCGTTTGATGATATTGAACCTGTTGAAAAGCAAAAACAAAAAAAGCAATGAAACACCTATGGCACCAATGTACACTTTGTTCAAAAGAGATTGGCGATTCAATAAGGATTCCTTCAAGGAGGCATCTTTTTGTAAAAGCGCAATCTCTTGCTCCTTGCGTTCCGTTTCGTAACGCGCTTGGGTTTCATTGAGCAACAATTTGCGGGTTTCAGCTTCAATGCTGTCCTTAACCATCATCAGCTCGCGTGTGTAGTTGAGGCTGAATTGTAAATTTCCTATTTTTTCATGGGCATCAATAAGCAACTGAAGCGCAGTACGTTGCACGCTGCGATTCGAAGCGGCACGCGCTATTTCTAAGGCGTTTTGCGATAAATTAATCGCCTCTTTGTATTGTCCATTGAGTTTAGCCACGCGAGCTAATCCGTTTAGCGCCTGGCCAATACTGCTTGGATTGGCGATTTCTCTGGCAAGTTGAAGCGACTTATTCAAATGCTCATTTGCCAAAGCCAATTGGTTTGTTTTGATATAAATTTCACCAAGATTTAGATACGACGAAGACATTCCAAACTTATCTCCTAGTTCCTTGTCAATGGCAAAAGCTTCCATGTAGGCGTTTATGGCTTTTTCAAGTTCGCCTGTTTCGTCGAAAATAACCCCGAGATTGTTGTACGTATAGCCAATGCCCATCCGATTGCCCACCTTGATGAACATTTCTTGCGCCTGCTCATAGTGAATTCGGGCTTGCTCGTATTGCTTTTGGTTGATATAAATATTGCCAATATTGCAACGCAAGCTGGCTATTCCATTGAGCTGCCCGAGTGCTTCCTTAAACTTGAGCGCCCTCAAGTAAAAGTCGAGCGCCTGCTGAAAATTGCTGCGATCGTAATAAATTGTGCCTATGTTAGACAGCACTGCGCTAATGCCCGCACTGTCTTTCAGCAATTCGTACAATTCTTGGGCTTTGCGTGCCTCATTAAGCGCCTCGGCCAGCCGGCCCTGCATACGAAGCGCATTGCTTAATACGCTAAATGCATCGGCCTTTTGGGTGGGGGTGAGTTGGTTTTCACGCTTGTTCACCAAGGCTTGCATCAAGCCTATGGCGCTATCGGTGCTCACTTCATTGTAGGCTTTAGCTAATTTTATGGTTAAATCAATGGCCTCAGAGCCAGTGGCTGCGTTTAACTGTTGGCGCAATATTTCGCGCTGGTCTTGTGCCAGGGCACTCGACACCATCCAACATACACCCACAAGTGTGAGAAAGAGTCTTAATTTTGTGGCCACGTTCAACAGTTCAGGATTAACCCTCGAAAATCGCTAATCGCTTGCTTATTCGTATCGTTTTTTTTGTGACGCTGTACTTTTTTAGCACGAATGGCCCGGTTTCAGCGCAACAAGCCCCTTTAGGGTCAGAACTTGGTCTCAGGATAGGTGCGTTGCCTGCTTTGAGTTATCGCTTCGCATTGGCTGAAAATCAGCTGGTTGAGCTACTATTCGCCAGAAGCAACCAAAGCCTGCTCTTTACTGCCATTTATCAGCGACAACAAGCATTTGGTCCTGCTGGGTTTTATTACCGATATGGTGGCGGTTTTTCGTTAGGCGGTTGGAATCAGCGACTTGTGTCGGGTTTCGATATGCAGGTTGGGGCCGATTACTACTTGCCCCTTTTGCCTGTGGTGGTCAGTCTCGACGTTAGACCATGGTTGAGAATCACCGGCTTATTCGAGGCTAGTGGCGAATTGGCAGCTACTGTACGTTACGTATTCTAGGAAAAAATTATTTTCGCCTTGTCAATACTGCAATTAATTACTAAAATTGCTGGCATCAATCGGTTTGAGTCTTATGGACCGATTTCCATTCCCGGTTTTTTCATTTCCGCGCCGAAACTTCGGCCCGTCAAATCAAGTCGGGAACACCCCAATTTTATTTCAACACTCAAAGCGTGACTGAGAAAAAACAACGTGGTCGTCCCAAGGCGCAATCTGCTCCTGAAGCCACTCCCGCCGAAGAATCGGCAACCGCTAAACGTCGCGGCCGTCCCAAAAAAGAAGATGCTGCCCGCCCCGAATTGTTTGATGCCGCCACTGCTGCTTTTGACGCAGAAGTGAGCTACGAACCCGTAGCCGACGAGCCCGAATTGCCCGTCATGAGCACTCATGTGGCCGAAGAAGCGGCAGCGGAAGCACCTGCAGCCGAAGCAACGATTGAAGCCACACCAGCGGATGGCGTTGAAGTTAAGCCGCCTTTCGAGCGCCGCAACCGCGAATTCCGCGAACCGAGGGAAGGCAGGGAAGGACGCGATAACCGTGAGCCCCGCGATAACCGGGAAGGCCGTGAGCAAAGAGAACCGCGTGAAAATCGCGAGCAAAGAGAACCGCGTGAAGCTCGTGACAACAAGGAGGGCCGCGAGCCACGTGAAGCCCGCGAAGGCCGCGAACCGAGAGAGTTCCGTGAAGGCCGCGACAACCGCCGGGATTTCCGCGATAACCGCGAGCAAAACCAGCGACCCGAGCGCCAACAATACGCCTTCGAGAACATTGTAAGCCACGAAGGGGTGCTCGAAATGATGCCCGATGGCTACGGTTTCCTGCGCTCGGCCGATTACCACTACCTCTCATCGCCCGATGATGTGTATGTGGCCCCGCACCAAATCAAATCATACAGCCTCAAAACCGGTGATACGGTGAAAGGCAATGTGCGCCCGCCTAAAGAAGGTGAGAAGTACTTTGCGCTCACCCGCATTGAGTCGATCAATGGCCTTACGCCGCAGGAAATCCGCGACCGGGTGCCTTTCGACTTCCTCACGCCGCTGTTCCCGAACGAGCGCCTCAAGCTGAGTCACAGGCCCGAAAACCTGAGCATGCGCATCATGGATTTGTTTACGCCCATTGGCAAAGGCCAGCGTGGACTCATTGTTGCCCAGCCCAAAACAGGTAAAACCTTTTTGCTGAAGGATGTGGCCAATGCCATTGCCCACAACCACCCCGAAGTTTACCTCATCATCTTGCTCATCGACGAACGCCCCGAGGAAGTAACCGATATGGCCCGCTCCGTAAAAGCCGAAGTGGTAGCCTCTACTTTTGATGAGCCTGCCGACCGCCATGTAAAAGTGGCCAACATCGTGCTCGAAAAAGCCAAACGTTTGGTAGAGTGCGGTCACGATGTGGTGATTTTGCTCGACTCGATTACCCGTTTGGCCCGTGCCTACAATACGGTGCAGCCAGCCTCAGGTAAAATTTTGTCGGGCGGTGTTGATGCCAACGCCCTGCACAAACCAAAGCGTTTCTTTGGTGCCGCCCGCAAAATCGAAAATGGCGGTTCACTTACCATTTTGGCAACCGCCCTCATCGATACCGGTTCGAAAATGGACGAGGTGATCTTCGAAGAATTTAAGGGTACCGGCAATATGGAATTGCAGCTCGACCGCAAATTGTCGAACAAACGCATCTATCCGGCCATCGATGTGGTAGCTTCCAGCACCCGCCGCGAAGATTTGCTGCTCGACCGCGATGAGTTAAAAAAGATGTACATCCTCCGCAACCATTTGTCGGACATGACCTCACAAGAATCGATGGAATTGCTACTTCAAAACATGCGTGGCACCTTCTCTAACGAAGAGTTTTTGATGTCGATGAACAGCTAATTGCTTGCCTATTCAATACAGAACCCCGCCATGGCGGGGTTCTTGGTTTTCCCATTGACTTGAGTGCTATTTTTGGCTTTCAACGGTGTTTTTGCCAACGTTGTAGGCATAAACCGCGGCTGGAATAAATTGGATTTGTAGGTTTTTGTACGTTTTTAAGCCTGTTTTATCAATCGTCGTTACCAAGGCCTGTTGAAGTTGGTTTTCTTCGCAGAAAAAGGCCAAACTTTTTAGCTCATTAGGCGCCTCAAAATAGCGGTTGGTCCATTTAACTTCTACGGCCCAGTCAGGCCGCTGGTTGCTCCGATTTAAGCTCACTAAGTCAACTTCACCGTTTTTCCATCGTGCATAGTAGGGCACAAAAGAAGTGCGTTGCATCCATTGGCTAAAAATGGCAGTTTCCACCATGGATCCCATTGAATCCGAGGTTGGATCGAGAGGAGCAAAAAGCGCACTGCGAAGACTTGGGTTGGTGAGGTACAACTTGAAGAAGTTTTCGCGTTGGAATCTGCCAGCTTTTTGATCAACGCGTTTGACTAAGTATGCCAAAAATGCTGCTTCTAAATAGGTGAGGTATTGGCGGAGTGTGGCTTTTTTTACTCCGCTACTTTTACTGAGTTCTTCCAAGCTACATTCTTGGCCACTATTCCATGCTATAGTGGTAAAGAGTGAATTAAGTTCTTGAACATCTTGTATGCCATATAAGCCGGGTAAATCGCGAAGCAGCACTTTGTCGATAATGTCTGCACGCATAAACCTGCCTGGATTATCTTGAATTTCTTGGTTAAAGATAACTTCGGGGTAGCCTCCAAAATTTACATAATTGATGAACTGCCGGTTTAACTCAGCAATATTGGTTGAAGATGCAAAAAGAGCAATGTTGCCTTTCCACTGAATGGTGTCGGGTTTTATGAGATGATCAAGCTTTTTAAGATGAATAAACTCATAAAAGGTGAGTGGAGGTAACATGAAATTGGAAAAGCGGCCTGCGCCACTTTCAACGCTTTTGAGCTTTAAGGCTGCGGCAGCTGATCCGCATACGATAAATTTGGTAGTTCGGTAGCTGTCTACTAACGATTTTAGATGCACCTCCCAGTCTTTGAGGTATTGAATTTCATCGAAGATCACAAACCAGCCTTCAGAGTTGCCATCGCCTTTGCTTTTCAAAGCCAACCGAAACAATGCTTCTAAAGGAATATTGTTGTAAATGGGTGTTTCAATAGATGCAAAAAGTATTTTTTGTGGCGATACCCCTTGATGAAGTAATGCTCTAATGGTGTGGTATAGCATTACTGTTTTTCCAACTCTCCTTGGGCCCATCAATACCAATGCCCGGTTGACTGCGCTTTGAATCACCTGCGGAAAAAATAGTTCAAAGTATAATCTTGGTTGTAGTTGGTCGAAGAAAGGATCGAGCCTACCGCTCGTCCACCAAGGGTTTTCAAATTGCAGGCGTGCTACAATTTGCTCTTCAGAAAATACATTGAGGGGCATATATGATTCAAAAATATCAAATAAGAACAAAATAATAATCTTATTTGACCAAAATTTGGAAAATAAGAATAATATAGATCAAAAATTTCCTTAGTTGGACAGTCAAAAAAGCATGAAGTGCTCGTTTTTTTATCTGTTGAGCAGGTGCTTGTCAAAGTGAAGCAAAATCCTGCGGTACTCATCGGCCCAGGAGCTGCTTTCTACAAAGCCATGGTCTTCAACAGGGTAGGCAATGAGCTCCCAGTCGGTTTTGCCGGCTTCAATCAATCGCTGGCTGTAGCGTACCACATCTTGGTAATGCACATTCACATCCACCACCCCATGCAGCATGAGCAAAGGAGCCGAAAGCTGTTGTGCAAAGAAGATGGGCGAGCTTCGGCGAAAGGCTAGTGAATCGGTTTCGGGGGTATTGAGGATGTTGCTGGTGTATCCGTGGTTGTAGTGTGCCCAATCGGTTACCGAGCGCAAGGCAGCACCGCAGGCAAATACGCCTGGTTGGGTAGTTACTGCCATCAAAGTGATAAACCCTCCGTAAGAGCCGCCATAAATGCCGACGCGTTTGGCATCTACGCCTTGTTGCGCCACCAAGTAGCGGGCACCATCGACCTGGTCTTGCAAATCGCGGCCGCCCATGTGGCGGTAAATGGCGGTACGCCAATCGCGACCATAACCCGCCGAAGCCCGGTAATCGATGTCTAAAACCGTATAGCCCTTTTCGGTAAGCAAGTGGTGAAACAGGTACTCGCGGTAGTATTGGCTCCACCAATGATGCACATTTTGGAGGTAGCCGGCGCCGTGCACAAAAATGACTGCCGCCCCATTGCTTTTGCCAGTGGGTTTGTACAAGCGGGCGGGAACTTTGGCGCCATCAGAAGCAGGTATCTCTACAATTTCGGGCACGCGCCAAGGATAGGCAGCAAAAGCGGTGGTTTGACTTTGGGTGATTGGTTTGGCCGTTGCGCCCGGTTGATTGGGCTGCACATACAACTCGGTGGGGCTGTTGGCGGTGGAGTGTAGGATGGCCAGCCACTTTTCGTCGGGCGATAGCGTGGCTTCGTGCTTGCCGCTACCGCTGGTGAGGCGGGTCATTTCGCCGCCTTGTGCCGGCAAGCGGTAAAAATGCTGCTCAAATGCACGCTCGCGATTGCTGTGCAGGTAAAAGAATTGCCGGTTGTTGCTCAGTTGCACATTGAGCACCTCAAACTTGCCTGAAGTGAGCGCCCGTATGCGGCTGTTGGAGGTATTGAAAACATAGAGGTGCGAAAAGCCGGTTTTTTCGCTTTGGAACCAGCATTCCTGCTCGCTGATCCAACCCAATGAGCCAGCGTGTATGCCTGGACCGCCAATCCATGCGGTATCGTTTTGGTGGTCGGCCAACTGCCAGCTCGCTTCCGAAGCCGTTACTACCAGCAGCCAGCGGTCTTTGTTGTCGGTGGCACGCAATTGTATCAATGCCAGCTTGCCCGAAGGATCAAAGACGGGGTTAGATATGCTGAAAATACGTTCGCTTTTGAGGGTATCCGACTCGTTTTTACGCAGGTAGGCTGGTTTTTGGCGGATGGCAGGCAAGTGGCCAAATGAAAGGTAGCGTACCGAATCGGTCGACGAATCGTAAATGCCGTAACGTTGTGCACTGGCTTTTTCGGCACCTACTTTGGAGCGAGCTACCAGGTCGCGGGTGTAGCCAGAGGCATCCATATAATCGGGCACCTCGGTTCGTTTGTTTTCGGTTGGGGCAGAAAGTGCGAAGTGGATGTAGCGGCCGTCGGGACTCGCCTCCGACCACAAAAGCCGGTCGGCACCCAGGTAAATGGCTTTGGGCAGCTTCATGGCCAAACGTTCGCGCCGAGCTTCAAGGCTATCGGCCACGGCTTTGCGCTTGCTCAGCACCTCAAAAAGTGCGTATTGCTCCTCGCGCAAGCGGTCGGTTTTTTCTTTTTCGGGCGCTTTGCCGCTTTGTAAGTTGCTGAGTTGCCGGGTGCTGCCATCGCGGGTCGACCAGGCGAACCACTGACCGGCACTTTGGTAGAGCAGTAAGTCGCCTTGCGCTGTAAATCGGGGGCGACTTACGCCTTGGACCAGTTGGGTAAGCTGAATGGGGACTGATTTGGCATTTTTTTGATAAAAAAGCTGGCCCTGCTTCACCCAGGCCTGCTGCTGCCGGTTTAGGTCGAATACCCGCTCAGCTAATTGCAAGTTCTTTTGTTCAGCTTCATTGACCAATTGCGGCGAAGCGGCAGCGGTATTGCTGCGGTACACATCGCTGAGCAGCTTGCCATCGCGTTTCCAATCGAAAAAAAGTTGCTTGCTATCGGCACTCCAACGTACATTTTCGGGTGAATGACCTATAAAATCGTTGCCTTGCATGAGTACTTCCAGCGGAGGAAGTTGAGCTTGTGCATGGGAAGGGCTACAAAACGACAAAGTCGCCAAGAACAGCAAGAGGAGGTGCTTCATGGCTTAAAGATAGCAGACGGCATAAAAAAAGGGAGACCGTTTTGGCCTCCCTGGTTTAGTTGTAGGACACATCAAATAATTTCTTGCTTGATGCGCTCAATGATGGCGTCTAGTTCGGCCAGCTTGGCATCGTACAGTTTTACGTCGGCCAATTGGGTATTGAGACTGATGTAGTATTTGATTTTGGGCTCGGTACCACTGGGGCGGGCCGAGATGATGCCGCCATTTTCAGTAACAAACTGCATTACATTCGATTTGGGAAGGTCGATGGGCCAGGTTTGTCCGGTGCGCAAATCGGTTTCGATGCGTTGTTCGTAGTCTTTTACCCGCATGATGTTCATGCCGGCCAAGGTTTTGGGCGGATTGGCACGGTAGCCAGCCATGAGTTCCTGAATTTCTTCGGCCCCGCGTTTGCCTGCCTTGGTGAATGAAAGCAAGGTTTCTTTGTAGAGGCCGTATTCGCGGTAAATATCAATCAATACTTCGTAAAGGCTCTTGCCCTTGTTTTTGTAGTGTGCACACATTTCGGCCAGCATGGTGCAACCCACCACGGCGTCTTTGTCGCGCACATGGTCGCCCACCAAGTAGCCATAACTTTCTTCGCAGCCTGCAATGAAGGTTTTTTGGCCTTGCAGCTGTGTCATGAGGGCACCAATAAACTTAAAGCCCGTGAGCGTATTGTAGCAAGTAACGCCTTTGCTCTCGGCCATTTTGTCGATGAGGTAGGTGGTTACTACCGTCTTAATGATGTACTCGTTGCCGGTGAGCATGCCTTTGTTTTCCCACTGGTTAAGCAGGTAATAAAAGAGTAGGCTACCGGTTTGATTGCCGTTCAGCAAAATGTATTCGCCTTGCAGATTGCGGATGGCAATGCCCACGCGGTCGGCATCGGGGTCGGTGGCCATCACAATGTCGGCACCCACCTTTTCGGCTTTGCGCAAGGCCAGGGTCATGGCTTCGTGTTCTTCGGGATTGGGATAAACCACCGTTGGGAAGTTGCCATCGGGGATACACTGCTCTTCTACCAAGTGCACGTTGGTGAAGCCCAGCTGCTTGAGGGCACGGGGAACAATGTCGACTGCTGTGCCGTGGATGGGTGAAAACACAATCGACAAATCGTGTTGGGCAGCGATGGCTTCACGGTCGATGCTCACTTTGGTAATGGTATCGATGAAAAGCTTGTCGATTTCGGCACCAATACGCTCGATGAGCTCGGGTTTGGCTGTGAAGTTGATTTGCGAAACATTGGTGATTTTCATCACCTCGCCGATGATGTTTTTGTCGTGTGGGGCGATGATTTGACCTCCGTCGTTCCAATAAGCCTTAAAGCCGCTGTATTCTTTGGGGTTGTGTGAGGCCGTGAGCATTACCCCGCTTTGGCAAGCCAGGTGGCGAATGGCGAACGACAATTCGGGTGTTGGACGCAGTCCATCGAAGAAGTACACCTTGATGCCGTTGGCAGAGAAGACATCGGCCACGATTTGGGCAAACAGGGTGGCATTGTTGCGTGAATCGTGTGCCAGTGCCACTTTGATTTGCTGGCCAGGGAACTGTTGCAGCAGGTAATTGCTCAAACCTTGCGTTGCAGCGCCGATAGTGTATTTGTTCATGCGGTTGGTACCTACGCCCATGATGCCACGCATCCCTCCCGTACCAAATTCGAGGTCACGATAAAATGAATCGATAATGGCATCGGCATCTTTGCCGTTGAGGAGCGCTTCTACGCCCGCTTTGGTTTCGGCATCATAGTCGCCATTGAGCCAGGCTTGCGCACGGGCTAGAATGGCCGCATCTACATTATTCATGGTGATTTTTGCGGTTTAGCGCCTCGAAGTTCGTGATTTTTTGATGCTGTTGGAAAAAAATGGCTGATTTTATCTAATGCAAATTCTTTTTGCAGGAGGTTGATATAATTCGCTTTGGACTTTCTATGCAGCGAATGCTTTTTTCCCAAAGTTTCAGCTATACCTGATCTTGGCTATCTTAGAGTGCCATTAAATCAAAATCAAACCGAGTAAAATAATTACTCGAAATTGTCTTAATTAGGAAGCCTCATTGGTTAAATGCTTTCCCCTTTGTTTTTAGGTTTGATTTTGCCGTAGCGCAAATCATACCACCATCCTGCCAAAGGATGAGGCAGTTCTTTGAAAAAGGGCTTTTTACAACGGTATTTGGCCACCATGGCAGCGCATTCTTCTTCTGCGGGTGTTTTGAGAAGCTTATACAAATTGCGCCCTTTGATTGGCTTGCAATGCCAAACTGCTACTTGGTCGAGCACCCCAATCTGCTTCCAGCCCAGCAGTTCTGTCCAGGCCAAATCATAGCCCCAACTGCTGTCGTTTTCTTTGAAAGTGCATAGCAGTTTTTTGAGGGTGTTGCGCGTCATGAGCGGACACATCACTTCCACATGGCTCACCCTCCGGTAACCTTTGCCTTTTTGCAAAAGAGCCCGCCAGGTGTAAAAGCTGTTATGCGTGAGTGCTGGCTGAGCAAGCACATAGGGCCCTGTAGCGAATAGGCCGAACATGCGGTTGATATCGGCTGCCGAGCTCACAATATCGTCGTCAGGGAACCAGAAATAATCGTACTGATCTATTACCTCAGGTAAAAAATCGGCCAGCATATGCCACTTGAAACCGCGTAAATGCCGGTAATAGGTTGAGGCAGGCCGATCTGCCACGCCTTCTGCGGTATAATCAAGCAAAGCAAGATCAAACGCAGCCTTGCCTTGTACCCAGTGATGGATGACGTGATCATGACCAATAGGAGCGGCAACCAGGCAATTCATGGCGCAAAGATGCAGAATCTAACGATATTGCGCATCTTCAAGCTGAGGCCATTGTGCAGTGAAAGCCATTACTTGAATCGTCCGGGCATAACCACCAATTGGATGAAGTTCACTTCGAGCTGATCAACCCGCATTTGACTGGCACCGCTGCTTAGCAGTTGGCCCGGGAAGTAGCGCAAACTGGTGCGCAGGTACCAGCGTTGGAGTTCGTCGGGACGAATATCCCAACCCGCCGTTATACCGGGCGACAACAACCAGTCACTGTATTTGAAGGCTACTGAGTTGGTTTCGGGGCGAAGTTGCGTGCTTACTTGCCAACGGTCGGCACTCATCACCACCCCTACATAGGGAACAAAACCATGGTAATCGGCAAAAAAATGGTAGGCTTCGAGGCTGATGGCGCGCCGGCTGATATCCTGGTTGTTGCCAAAAGCAGAAATGCTGCTGTTCATTGAGCGATACACCAAGCTCATTTGCACATCGCGCGGCTGGTAGTAGTAACCCAGCATGATTTCGAGCATCGAGCCGCCTGCATGTTGTCCAAGCCAAGGGAGCTGCTGGCTTAAGTATTTGGCTTTGGGCAGGAAAAAGGCCGCCGATGGACCTACGCCCACCGTCCAGCTGTTCAGTCGGCCAAGTTTCGATAAGGTATCGGTGAGGTAGGCAGTGCGTCCGCTTTTCCAGTTTTTTTCAGCGCCCAGGGTGGTATCAAACATCCATTTGTAACTCAGGCTCAGGGCGCCACCAGGCAATTGGGCGCTTCCTTGGGCTTGGGTGCCAAAGTGGTAGTCCCATTGATTGTCGAATGTCTGACGCCATCCCACTTCAAACAAATGGGCGCCATGCAAATAGTACATTCCGGCTTGCAGGGGCAATCGGTTACGCGAAACAGTAGCACCATCGCCAAATGCAACACGGTCGACCATGTGCGAAAAGCCCACATAAGGTCGCACTTTGCCACTTTCGATGCGCCAAGGCAGGTAACGGAAACCTGTTTCAATGCCGCCTTTTTGTCGGTTTTCGCCGGTGGTAAGTACTGGGAAAGCCACATAAAAATCGGCATGGCCCCAAAAGTGGGTACCTCCAATGAGCAATCGGTGGTTTCCTTCGGTGCCAAAGGCTGCTGGTTGGCCGATGCCTGGGTCGTTGGTTTGAAATTGACTTTTGCCCATTCGCCAGGTGCTGCTTGCACCCAAGGTAAGCTGGGCAAAACGATGGCGGGTGTTGCCGCCTTCAAGGTAAACTTGAGCGGAAGCCGATTGCGACCACAGCAGCAAGACCAGCGCAGCAGCGCCCAAAGTGGTTTTGACTTTTGCCTTTTTTACGGGTGGTTTGCCTTGGCTCAAGCGTACATTCCAATAAATGAGCAGTGGGGTAAAGGCCATGGTGGGTCCCAGCCAAATGAGCCAATGCCCATTGCTGTTTACGACCAAAAAAGCTGTGAAAACAGCGATGTAAGTGCCAATCATATTTCCCAAATGACGACGAAGCCAAGCCATAGGGGCTAGTTTGCCCCCGCGGGCGAATACCCACCAACCATAAACGTCTTGCAGCGCCAAACTCAACTGGATACCACCAAAAACCATGAGCACCATGTTCATGCTGGCCAACATGAGGCTGCCGTTGATCAATCCCATCACACCCAAATAGTAGTCGAAAGCAAAGGGTTTGAGACTTTTGTCGCGCACCGATCGGTAGCCCGCCTGCACTTGATAGAATGTAAAAAGCCCGATGTGCAACAAGAAGGTGGCGTTTCCGGCAAGGTTGAACCAGCTTTTCCAGCCGGCGATGCCAATGGCGGTAAAGGCCACGCCCAAAACGCTGAAATAAAATATGCGTCCGCTAATGCGGTGGGTTTGTTCCCATTTACGGGCGAATAGCGCCAGGAGCCCGGCTACGAGGGCGCTGCCACCACAAACAACGTGGACGAACAGGGCAGCTTGATACAAATATTCCATGATGAGCTGATTTGGTTATGGCAACAAACATGGTCAAGCATTTTAAATCTTCCTTGGCTGAAGTGACCAACGGCAGCTTTTGGGGGCAATGGCAAGCTTTTGTGACGAATGGGAAGCTGGTAGGTGACAATAGGCAACCTCAAACTTGCCCTACATGCCGGGCATGCTGGTGCAAAAGTGTGGGTAGGGCAGCATTCAGTGCTCTCGAAACGGGCACTTCTAGTGGACCTGCATCCAGGTGAAGCCGATAGCCTTGGGCATTGCCAGAGGTGCGCACCACCCGCTGTAAATTCACCACAAAACTTTTGTGGCAGCGAAAGAGGGCAGGAAAATCCGACAAATCGGCTTCTAACTGTTTCATGCTTTTGCGAAAAACCTTGTTGTTGATTTTGCCGTGAGTTTCATAAATCAGCTCAATATAGTTTTCAGCAGCCTGTACCAAGAGGAGCGATTGCCAGGGTATCTCGAGCGATTCGTCCTGGTTGACACCTTTAATGTGCAACACGCCGGATGAAAGTTGATGCGGACTTTCAACAACCGCGGCCAAATCGGCATTCAGCACTAGGGCCCCGGAACGGTACTTTTGCTCAAGGAGCATTTGGTTGGCAACAAAGCTGGCAGCAATGGGGAAAATGCCTACGCCAACAGTCACCACCTCAAAGTAAACCAGCCTATGGATGCTCCATCCTCCACCTACTGCCCAGGTGGTATACAGTGCATTGGCCAAACCAATGAACGCAATGTTCAGCATGGTTACCATGATTTCTTTGCCGGTGGTCCATGCGGTTTCAGTAAAAAAACGCGGAAAAACAGCCATCAACAGTGCATTTAACAAAAACATGCTGGCGCTGGTTACCAGTCCATATCCGAGGGTATGCAGTTCGAAATGTGGCAGGGTGTCAACATCAAAAGGTCGAAATATCAACAGAACAAGGGTCACGAACAGACCAAAAAGCAAGTTGCGGCGCACCCGGTTGGCACGTGATTCGTTGAGCGGATAGGGCTGTTGAAGAATGCGTAACACCCGTGCAAAATACACAAAGCGGTCGATTCGGAGATAAATTCAACCGAAAGCTATCTCGATTTAAGGCACCCTCCTTATCTTGCAGGCATTAAATCTGAATGCGTATGATTGGCTGGGTTATTTTTGCCGTAGTGGCACTGGGTGGTTTTGTGTATGTGCTCACTAAATACACCAAAGAACCTCATTAAAACACAAAGGCAAGCTTCGGCTTGCCTTTGTTGTTTTTGGGTTTGGGGTTGATTTGGGTTTAACGCTGCAAATTGATTTGCAAGGAGAAGCGTTCGCCACTGAGGGCATCGGCATCAAAGGTTTTGATGTTTTCGAAGGCCCTGCGCAATTGTTTTTCGAGGAAGGGGCTTTCGGTATCAATATCCAGCACTTTTAAGTATCCTAAGCTGTCAATCGTGAAGTGAACTATCGGTTTTTCACCTTCACATAGATCGAGTACTTTGGCGGGAATACGCAATTCGTTTTGAATGGTGCTGTACATGCGCTTTACGCGGCTGTCTTCGGCCGAAAGTTTGTTGTCGGCCAGGCTGCTGCTGATGGTCAGGGTGGTCATCAGTAAGCTGAGGAGCAGGGTTTTGAGGGTTTTCATGGGGTGGTTTTTTAGGGTTTGTTGTTGCTGTTTGTTTCGGTGTTGGGGTTGGGTTGAGAACCGTTACGCATAGCAGACGCACAAAGTTAGGCAGAGGTTGCATGGGGGGTAGTTAAATGGATGTTAAGGGGTGCTAAGGATATGTTAAAGTGGGTGGCCCTATCGGGCCTGTGGGTGGCCTAACGGCCTGTGGTTGGCCCAAGCGGGCCTGTGGTTACGCTTCGCGCTGAATTTTTGAGATGAAACATGGAATAATTCAGTTTCTCACTGATGAGGTGCTGGTATTTTCGGATTCCTTTTTATTCAAGTATGCGGTGAATCGCTCAATTTTGCTGACTACCTGATCGAGTTGAAGGCGAAGTTCCACGTATTTGTCTTCGTCGATGTATCCAAGGTCATGTGCGCCTATTAAATGGTCCAAAACTTCAAGGCAGCTTGCGTAAGCCATGTTAACAAAGCGTATTTTATCCTTAAAACCCAACCTTCCAGCACCTTCTGCTAAGTTTGCTGTGATGGAGCTTGCTGCTCGTTCTACTTGGCTAGTAAGTCCAAATTTTTCCGAAGGTGGAAAGGTTTTACTTACTTGGTAAATTGACCGTCTGAATGCCCTGGCTAACTTCCATGCTTCTAGTTTTTCAAAGAGATATTCTCGCATGTGCAATTCTTTTTTGTTGAATTTCGACAAGTAAAGGCGCTAAATCAACTTTTTGTGCTGCTTGCAAAAACAATTGCGCAGAAATCAAAACTATCATAGACTTTAGTTGCAAGATTGATGGGCTTTCGGCATCGATTATCTAAAGGGGGTATGGTTTGCCACAGCCGAAGGCATCCACAGTATCGCGACTGCGGAACACCCACAGGCTGGAGGCCACCCACAATTAATATGATGCGAGTACAAAAATCTCCTATATTCGCCCCATGCTTTTGCAGCAACATACCAACGTTTCCTTCGGCAATGTGATGCCTCTCGATGGCATTTATGCCCGCTGGTGCCGAATGCAGGCCTGATTGCTCCAGGCCCAAATTGCTGCGTGTTCCCCCGACTGAGGGTTCAAATCGGTCATAAAGCATTTTTATTTTCATTTTTTAATCATCACTGAAGTGACGAAACATCCATTTGTGGTCAGGGTGGCCACGGGGAATGATTTGCATTATGCAGATCAAATTACCCAGGAAATGGAAACATCGGCCAAGGCCCGCGGAACAGGCATTGCCAAGCGCACACCGGCTTATATCAAAGCCAAGATGCTCGAAGGCAAAGCTGTGATTGCCGTGACAAAAGATGCTTCCTGGGTAGGGTTTTGCTACATCGAAGCTTGGGAACATGGCCGCTATGTGGCCAATTCCGGGCTTATTGTCTCACCAGAATTTCGGGGCAGCGGGGTCGCCCGTGCCATCAAAGCCGAGATTTTTAAGCTGTCGCGCCAGAAATTTCCGGAGTCTAAGATTTTTGGGCTGACTACCGGACTGGCTGTGATGAAAATCAACTCAGCCCTGGGCTACAAACCGGTTACTTATTCGGAACTCACTACCGATGAGGCCTTTTGGGCAGGCTGCCAGAGTTGCGTGAATTACGACATTCTTCAAGCCAAGGAGCGCAAAAACTGCCTTTGTACGGGCATGTTGTACGATCCGGCCGAAGAAAAAGTCTCGGCCGTGCGCAAAGCTTGGTTGGGTGGAAAAGCAAGTGCTTTGTTGCGACGTGAATCGCGACCCTTTGCCGCTCACTTGAAGTTGTATGAACGCTGGATGCGCTTCAAACAACATCTGATGTTGGGTAGTAAAAAAAGCCAAGACAGCTCCATTTAATTCACTCAAACCGCTTTTTCATGAAATCAAAAATATTGCTCGCCTTCAGCGGCGGGCTCGATACTTCTTTTTGCGTGCGCTACCTGCAAAAAGAAAAGGGCTTTGAAGTGCACACCGCCACCGTACAAACCGGCGGCTTTTCGGCCGAAGAATTGGAAGCCATTGAAACCCAGGCATATAAACTGGGTTCGGTCAGCCACAGCACACTCGACTGCACCCGCGATTATTACCAACGGGTTATCCGCTTTTTGGTATTCGGCAATGTGCTGCGCCACCAAACCTATCCCTTAAGCGTAAGTGCCGAGCGCATGTCGCAAGCCTTGGCCTTGGCAGAACATGCCCATAAACATGGCTACACAGCGCTGGCGCATGGCAGTACGGGTGCTGGCAACGACCAGGTGCGTTTCGACTTGGTGTTCCAGGCACTTTTGCCCCAAGCCGAAATCCATACGCCTATCCGTGAACTACGCTTGTCGAGGGCCGATGAAGTGGCCTACCTCGCTGCCGACGGCATCCATTTCGATGCGCAAAAGGCTGCTTACAGCATCAACCAAGGGCTATGGGGAACCTCGGTAGGTGGGGTAGAAACCCTGAACTCGCTGGGTAGCCTTCCCGAATCGGCCTGGCCCACACCGGTCACGGCCTCAGAACCAGTGGACGTAGTTTTGGCATTCCACCAAGGAGAAATAGTGGGCTTGAACGAGCAGCAATTCGAACATCCAGTCGATGCCATCCGTGCCTTGCAGGCCTTGGCAGCACCTTTTGGCATTGGTCGCGACATCCACGTGGGCGATACCATCATTGGCATCAAAGGCCGGGTGGGATTCGAAGCAGCCGCTCCTTTGCTCATCATCAAGGCGCACTTGGCCCTCGAAAAACACGTGCTCAGCAAATGGCAGCTGCAATGGAAGGAGCAAGTGGGCTCGTTCTACGGCAATTTTGTGCACGAAGGACTCTACCTCGATCCGGTGATGCGCGACCTCGAAGCGCTGCTCCAAAGCAGTCAACAACGCGTAACGGGCAAAGTCCACCTGCGTTTGCACCCTTATCGCTTCGAAACCTTGGGCATTGAAAGCGATTTCGACTTGATGTCGGCCGAATTTGGCAGTTATGGCGAGATGAACCGCGGCTGGACTGGTGCCGATGTGGCTGGATTTACCCGCATTTACGGCAACCAAATACGCATGTACCAGCAAATAGGGCGCAAAGGGGAGGCAAAAGCATGATCCGCGCAGGTATTGTAGGTGCAGCGGGTTATGTGGGCGGCGAACTCATGCGCTTGTTGCTGCTGCACCCCCATGTGGAATTGGTTTTTGCCCAAAGCAGGCACTTGGCCAACAAGCCCTGGCACGCTGCACATGCAGATTTGGCCTTGATAGGTGAAGGTACTTTTGTGGCAGAAGCCGATTTGCATGGCATTGATGTGCTCTTTTTGGCCTTGGGCCACGGTGAATCCCTGGCTTGGTGGCAACAGAACGCCCTGCCCCAAAAGCTTAAAGTGATAGATATGAGCCAAGATTTCAGGCTCGACGAAAAGGCCGGCTTTGTGTATGGGCTGCCCGAATTTCAACGCGAAAGCATTGTCAACGCCCAATTAGTGGCCAATCCGGGTTGTTTTGCCACCGCCCTGCAGCTGGCGCTCCTTCCATTGGCGGCCAACGGTTCACTGGGTGAAGTGCACGCCACCGGCATCACCGGAAGCACCGGTGCAGGCCGGGCCTTGGGCGATACCAGCCATTTCAGTTGGCGGGCCAACAACATTGCCGCTTACAAAAGTTTGCAGCACCAACACCTGGCCGAAGTGCAGCAAACCTTGTCGAAAAGCGCTGGCACAGTCTATGACCAACTCCATTTTGTGCCCTGGCGTGGCGATTTTACCCGCGGTATTTTCGCCAGCCTGCAGTTCAAAAGCGAGGCTTCGCTCAACGACCTGCAAGCACAATACGCTGCTTATTATGCGGGTCATCCATTTACGGGCTTGGCTGCTGGCGGGCTCGACCTCAAGCAAGTGCTGCACACCAACCATGCTTTGCTGTCGATTGAAAAGACTGGCCAACAAGCAGTGGTGCATGTGGCCATCGACAACCTGCTGAAAGGCGCGGCCGGACAAGCCGTGCAGAACATGAATTTGATGTTTCAACTGTCGGAAACAGCCGGATTGCGGCTCAAACCCGGCGCATTTTAAGCAAATGGCACTCTTCGACGTATATAAATTACAGCCCATCACCCCGGTAAAAGCCAGTGGCTCGTGGGTATGGGACGAGCGCGGACAGCGCTACCTCGATTTTTACGGCGGTCATGCCGTCATCAGCATTGGCCACAACCACCCGCACTGGGTCGATGCCCTGCAGCAGCAGCTCGGCCGCATTTCTTTTTACAGCAACAGCATCCAAAATCCGCTGCAAGAGCAGTTGGCTGAAAGGCTTGCCCAACAAAGTGGCTACCCCGATTTCCGTTTGTTTTTGTGCAATTCGGGAGCCGAGGCCAACGAAAATGCCCTCAAAATCGCCTCCTTTGTAACAGGAAAAGCTGGAATTGTAGCTTTCAACAAAGCCTTTCACGGGCGTACTTCAGCTGCGGTGGCGGCCACCGACAATCCCAAAATTGTGGCGCCAGTAAATGCCGGGCACCACGTGCGCTTTTTGCCTTGGAACGATGTTTCGGCCCTCGATGCCGGTCTCGACCAAAGCATCGGTGCAGTAATCATCGAAGGCATTCAAGGCGTGGGCGGCATTCACGAACCCGAAGCGGCCTTTTTGCAAGCGCTTGAACGCTTGTGCCAACAGCGCAACATCCTGCTCATCCTCGACGAGGTGCAAAGCGGCTTTGGTCGCACTGGCAAGTTTTTCGCCCACCAATGGGCCGGTATTCGCCCCCCACTCATCACCATGGCCAAAGGCATGGGCAACGGCTTTCCGGTGGGTGGCGTGCTCATTTCGCCCGACATTGCAGCTTGGAGCGGCATGCTAGGCACCACTTTTGGAGGTAATTACCTTGCTTGCGCCGCGGCTTTGGCGGTTTTGGAGGTCGTGGAGCAAGAAAATTTGATGCAAAATGCACTTGATCAAGAGCAAGTGCTCCGGCGGATGTTGGCGGCCTTTCCTGGCTTGTCGCCCCTGCGTGGCCGCGGCCTCATGTTGGGTTTCGAGGCGCCTCAAGGACTGCCCTTGCGCCAACAGCTGCTTGAACGACACCACATTTTTACCGGAGAGGCTGGCCTGCGCACCTTGCGTTTGCTGCCGTCGCTGGCCATTGGCGCCGACGAAACCAGTTACCTGGCCGAAGCACTCCAACAACTCAGCAAGGAGGTAGTGGCATGAAGCAGTTTTTCTCAAGGGCCGATGTGGCCAATGGCGAAGCGCTATTGCAGCAGGCACGGGCTTACAGCAAGCAACCGCGCCTTGATTTTGGCTTGGGTACTGGCAAAACCCTCGGACTGGTATTTTTCAATGCCAGTTTGCGCACCCGTCTGAGCACCCAAATCGCTGCTCGAAACCTCGATTTAGAGGTGCTGGTAATGAACATGAACCAAGACGGCTGGATCATCGAAACACGCGAAGGCGCGGTGATGGATGGGGGCGCGGCCGAGCACCTGAAAGAAGCTGCGGGCGTTTTGGGCCGTTATTGCGATGTGTTGGGCCTTCGCAGCTTTGCCGGCCTGCAAGATGCCGAGGCCGATCGTGCCGATACGCTCTTCCACCAATTCGCTTCCTATGCCCGCAAGCCCCTGTTGAACCTGGAGAGTGCGAGTAGGCACCCGTTGCAAAGTTTGGCCGACTGGCTGACCATCCGCGACCGGGCACCCCAAGGCCGCAAAACCAAGGTGCTGTTGCGTTGGGCACCCCATGTGCGTGCCTTGCCGCAGGCAGTTCCCAATTCCTTTGCCGAGTGGATGTTGGCCGACGAGCAAGTGGAGTTGCACATCAGTCAGCCTGCCGGTTTTGAGCTGCATCCCGATTTTTCAACGGGTGCACAGCTGCACCATACTCCCGAGGCTGTCTTGGAGGATGCCGATTTTATTTATGTGAAAAACTGGTCGGCAAGCGCGCCTTATGGCCAAATAGGCAGCGACCCAGCCTGGATGCTCACCGAACAACAGTTGCATGGCAGCAGCGCGCACATCATGCACTGTTTGCCGGTGCGCCGCAATGTAGTGCTGGCCGATGATCTGCTCGACGGTCCCCGCGCCCTGCACCTCGAACAAGCCGAAAACCGCATTTGGGCTGCCCAAGCCGCCCTTGCCAACCTCTTGCTGCCATGAAGAAGCCTTTGTTTGTGGTAAAACTCGGCGGCGAAGTGCTCGACGATCCCCAATGGTATGCCCTCAGCCTGCAACAATTGCAAGCTTGCGAACATCGCTTGCTGGTGGTGCATGGCGGCGGTAAAATCGCCAGCGAAATGGGCAAGCGCTTGGGATTGGAGCCCCAATACCACCAGGGGCGGCGCATTACCGACGCTGCCACCCTCGAACTGGTGACCATGGTGTATGGTGGCTTGCTCAACAAACAACTCACTGCGGCCTTGAGTGCAGGAGGCAAAAAGGCACTGGGTGTTTGCGGGGCCGATGCCGGCTTGCTGCCAGCCCAAAAGCGAGCAGTAGGCGAGGTTGATTTTGGTTGGGTGGGCGATTTGCTGCCCGACAAGCTGCCGGCAGATCGCTGGGTAGAACTGCTCGAAGCGGGATATACGCCGGTGGTAGCCCCGCTGAGTGCCGATGTGTCGGGACAACTCCTTAACACCAATGCCGATACCTTGGCGGCCCAGCTGGCCATTGCCCTGCAAAGCCAATACGACGTACGTTTGTTGTATGCCTTTACCTTGCCCGGTTTGTTACGCAACATACAAGATGCGGGCAGCTTGATTGAACAGCTCGATGTTGCTCAGGCAGTGCAGTTAAAGAACGAGGGCGTGCTTCAAGGCGGCGTGCTGCCCAAGGTCGACAATGCCCTTTTGGCGGCTGAAAAGGGGGTGCAAACCGTAACGATATGCCATGCCAATGCCTTGAGCGCGCATTTTGCCGGACAGGGCCCAGGAACCCGCATCGTGGCCAGCCAACAACCAAACGATTTTACGGCCGATACTCCGCTCGATTTGTTGTGCTCACTTTTGCGCATTCCGGCATTCAGCGGCGAAGAAGCCGCCAAAGCCGATTGGCTGCAATCGTGGTTGGCAACGAAAGGAGTAGCCGTAAACCGCATGGGCAACAACCTCTGGTGCGTCAACAAGCATTTTGACATAGAAAAGCCCACCATTCTGCTCAATTCGCACCTCGATACGGTTAAGCCCAATCCGCAATACAGCCGCCATCCTTGGTCGCCCGAGCTGGTAGATGGTAAATTGTATGGCCTCGGCAGCAACGATGCTGGCGGTGCCTTGGTGAGCTTGCTATTTACCTTTTTGGCCTATGAAGCGGCTCCCAACCTGGCTTTTAACCTTTGCTTTTTGGCATCGGCCGAAGAGGAGAACAGCGGATCGGGTGGGGTAGAGCTGGTGTGGCCCCATCTTCCTGCCATTGATTTTGCCATGGTAGGCGAACCTACCAGCGGCGAATTGGCTGTAGCCGAAAAGGGCCTCTTAGTGGTAGATGCAGTGGTGCATGGCCGCGCAGGTCACGCCGCCCGCGAAGAGGGCGACAATGCCCTTTACAAATCCCTGGCCGATTTGGAATGGGTGCGCCATTTCCGTTTTGAGCGTGTGTCAGATACGCTGGGTCCGGTTAAAATGACTGCTACCATCATTGCGGCGGGGAGTCAGCACAATGTAGTGCCAGGCACCTGTCGCTATACGCTCGACATCCGCTTGAACGACTGCTACACCCACGAAGAAGTGCTTCACATTTTACGGCAGCACTTGCAGGCCGAGCTTCAGCCGCGTTCGTGCAGGCTGCGGCCGTCGTTTTTGCCACAGGGACATCCCTTGCGCTTACAGGCCGAAAAGCTGGGCATGCACTGCTACGGCTCGCCCACCACTTCCGACCAGGCGCTCATGCCTGTGCCCTCGGCCAAGCTGGGTCCCGGCGATTCGGCCCGCTCGCATACCGCCGACGAATTCATTTATGTAGAACAACTGCAAGCCGGCGTAGACCTTTACCGCCGCTTGCTTCAACCCCTTTTGATGCCATGAAAAAACTGTGGGACAAAGGCCAAAGCCTCGATGCCGATATTGAAGCCTTCACCATTGGGCAAGACCGTGTGCTCGACTTGCGTTTGGCGCCTTACGATGTGCTGGCCAGCAAGGCCCATGCGCAAATGTTGTGCAGCATCGGGCTGCTGAGCACCGAAGAATGGCAGCAGTTGGAGCCAGCGTTTGACGCCCTCTACCACGAGGTGCAGCAAGCCGGTTTTAGCTTGGATGAAGGGGTGGAAGACATCCATTCACAGCTTGAAGGCATGCTCACCGCCCGTTTGGGTGAGGTGGGCAAAAAAATCCACAGCGGCCGTTCGCGCAACGACCAGGTGCTGGTGGCCCTGGTTTTGTATTACCGCGATGCGGTGCAGCACTTGCGGCAATCGTTGAAAGCGCTCATAGGCAGCCTGCTCGATGCGGCCGAAAAGCACCAAGGCCACCTCATGCCAGGTTATACGCACATGCAAACCGCCATGCCATCGTCATTCGCCCAATGGTTTGCCGGTCATGCCGAAAACCTGATCAACGATTTGGAGCAAAGCGCCGGTTTGTTGCAGTACCTGAGTCGCAATCCCCTAGGCAGCGGTGCAGGTTATGGCACTTCTTTTCCGCTCAACAGGCAAATGACCACCGATTTGCTCGGCTTCGAAGCATTGCATTACAACGCCATTGCCGCGCAATACAGCAGGGGAAAAAACGAGCGATTGCTTACCCAATGGCTGGCCGAATTGGCGCATGGTTTGGGCCGTTTGGCCATGGACATTTGTTTGTACAACGGCCAGGAGTTCCGCTTTTTTGTGCTGCCCGACGCCTTTACCACCGGTTCGAGCATCATGCCCCACAAAAAAAATCCCGATGTGTGGGAGTTGCTGCGTGGTCATGCCAACCGCCTGCAGGCCTTGCCCAACGAGGTACGCTTGCTTACTTCGAACCTGCCAACAGGTTACCACCGCGAGTTTCAGTTGTTGAAGGAAGCCGTTTTTCCGGCCATCGACCGCATGGAACAGCTGCTGTTTATGGCCAAAAAAGGGGTAGAAGCATTGCAGGTCCGAGCAGGCATTCTCGATGACCCGCTGTACCAATCGCTTTTTACGGTGGAGGCGGTGAATGCCCAGGTGCTGCAGGGACAATCGTTCCGCGATGCCTACCGCGCGGTGGCCGATGAAGTGGCTGCTGGCAGCTTCGCATGGAAGGATGTGCTGAACCACCAACATGCAGGCAGCATTGGGGATGTAGGGCTCGAAATTTTGAGAAAACGATTGGCTACTAATTCCTAGATTTAACATGCTTTAAAAGCAGCAGCACAAAATTTTTCTCATTTTGCCACTTTTTACATGCTTCGCTGTTTATATACCCACAACACACACCCATGAACATAGGAATAGTTTGTTATCCGACTTACGGAGGTAGCGGCGTGGTAGCTACCGAATTAGGGAAAGGTTTGGCAGCGCGCGGACACAAAGTGCATTTCATCAGCTATACCCAGCCGGCGCGGCTCGATATCTTCATGGAGAACATCTTCTACCACGAAGTGGCCATGGTGCATTACCCGCTTTTTGAGCATTCGCCCTATGTGTTGGCACTCACGGGCAAGTTGGTAGATGTGGTGAAGTACGAAAAAATTGATGTTTTGCATGTGCATTATGCCATTCCCCATGCCACTGCTGCCCATTTGGCCCAGCAGATTTTGGCATCGCAAGGCATCAGGGTGGCGGTGGTAACCACTTTGCACGGCACCGATGTTACGCTGGTGGGCAAAGACCCTACCTACGAACCAGTGGTAAGTTATGCCATCAACCAAAGCGATGCGGTAACGGCTGTGTCCGACTTCCTCAAGGCCGATACCTACCGGCATTTTCACGTAAACCGCGAAATTGAGGTCATTCCGAATTTCATCGATTTAAATCGCTTTACGCACAAGGCCAAGAGCCACTTTAAAATGGCCATAGCCCCCAACGGCGAACGCATTGTTACCCACGTTTCCAATTTCCGCAAGGTAAAGCGCATCGACTTGGTGATTCAGGTATTCAAAGGCATCCGCGATGCGCTGCCAGCCAAGTTGATTTTGGTAGGCGATGGTCCCGAACGCCAAAAAGCCGAGCAACTCTGCCGCGAATTGCAGTTGTGCGACGACGTACGCTTTTTGGGCAAGCAAGAAGCCATTGAAGAAATTTTGTCGGTAAGCGATTTGTTTTTGATGCCCTCCGAAACCGAAAGTTTTGGTTTGGCTGCCCTCGAAGCCATGGCCTGTCAGGTGCCCGTGGTGAGCAGCAATGCCGGCGGTTTGCCCGAGGTGAACGTGGAGGGACAAACGGGCTTTTTGTCGCCTGTTGAAGATACCGCTGGCATGATTAAAAACAGCATCCACATCCTCAAAGACGATGAGGTGCTTCGCCAATTCCGCGATGAAGCCCTGCGCCAGGCGCTGCGTTTCGATTTGGTGAACATCCTGCCGCTTTACGAAAACCTGTACGAGCGGACCTTGGCACTGCAGGCGGTGTGATTTGACATCAATTGGTTGAGGTACTTAGCATTCTTTGCACCCCAGCGGTTTTAAAACCATTAAGCACTCAGTAGCAGCCAAGCGGCTACAATCATGTTTACTATTAATGGAATTGCGAATATGGTCAAGCTCAAGGTGCCAATTGTAAACGCAGCGATAGCAATTTGATACAGCATGAACAGGGAACTTAGGAGGCCTCCCATGATGCCAATTATAGCCATCCATTTTCCTGAATATCCCCAGGGTGCCCTTTTAATTTTCCTCAAAGCAAAAGCCCCCAAGGTTAGAGCTGCCATGGCGGGCAGAAAAAAATACGAGAAAGGGGGAACCACTGCCAGAATTCCCAATACTGCGGAGGTTAAAGCCAACATCTGGGTCGACCCTTTTCTGGCCAATTTTTGAAGCAAAGAAAGTTTCCCTTTTTCGAGGAGCGGCTGGTGGGCGTTAGCTTGGTTGGACTGATCCCTTGACTTTAAAAATTTGGTGACCGCCAGCTGAGGGCAAGCTGGTTGATTAAAATCATGGCCAAGCGTCTGTGAAGCTTCACTAGCTGAATAAAAAGCGATTTTTGGCTCCTTCGAACGCTGATGCACCAATGGCTCGTCAACAGCTACTTCAAATGATGATGGTCCTGCTGCCAACATGCTGCCTGTTTGCATAGAACATGCAGGCATGAGGGCAACCATTACCCAAAACCAAATTCCGAAAAACCAATTTTTAGTCATCACCGAGAAAAATGACAGCGCCAGATGGGTCGATTCACAACAAACAAAACGGAAACCAGACTGCTAAAAGCGTGTTAAGGACGCAAATTATGATGTTTACGTTACCTCAAGGTGTTTTGTTGATGGAAGTTGTTTTTTTCTTCCGAATGGGACCAAAGCAAATGGGTTGTATTGAATTTCCAAGGAAGACAGTACCCATGGCAAGAACGAGCATCTTAAAAAAGGTCATTGAAAATGAATTCCACAGAGCTGTTTCCTGAGGGCATACTTGGCGATTAAAATGCAGAAATGGTTAGAAACGTTTACCGATTTTATAGTCAATACTTAATCTTGCAACATTGCGCCAGAAAAGGTTACACCTTAAAATCAAAAACCCCCTCAGATATCATTCTGAGAGGGTAGTTGTAGCCCCGACGGGAATCGAACCCATATCTAAAGTTTAGGAAACTTCTATTCTATCCGTTGAACTACAGGGCCGGTTAGAGAGCGGCAAAAATACGGTTTTTTAGGTTTTGGCGCTGAGGGTAGTTCAAATAGTTGGGTGTGCAGGAGGCACCGGCAGGCGCTTTTCCCCTGCCGGCAGCTCACCTCCTTAAAAGTTGTGGTGCAAACTCACTTGTAATTGGCCTTTTTGCCAATCGTTGGTGGTTTGGTCCATCCAGCCCAATTGCAAACGCAGTTGGTTGCTCAGTCCATAACCTAATCCGGTGTAAAAGCGGTTGCGGTCGAAATACGGCACTGAACGACCCTGCCCAATGTTGCGCTCGCCATTGATGAAAATTTCGTTGTACAAAGCCAAATACAGGGTGTTCTTTTCCATTTTGGTTTTGTTCAAGGCTACATTTACAAAAAGGTTGTAGCGGTAGCGCGTCCTGAAATCTTGATTTTCAATGAAGCGCTGCTCGTACCTGAAGCGATGGGTAAGAAAAAAACGGTTGCCAACACGCTGCGGCAAAAGGGCCTCTTGGTAGAGACGGTGTTCCGGAACGGTTTCACGACTATCGCCAAAGGCGCCACTAGCGATGTATGCATAACCTGCGGTATACAACACATCTGCAGATAATGGTTTGTAGGTAACACCCGTGCGCAAAAGCAACTGCTCCAAGTCGCCACCTAGATTCCAATACCGAAATTGGTAGTCGCCCTGAATACCAAACTGGCTGCCTTCAAATTTTTTGTTGAAAAAGTACATGTACCAAGCACCCGCTTGGTCTGGGTTAACCTGCCCGCGCGCAGGCAGCACCCAAGTCAAAAGCAGGAAGATGAACATACAGGAGGGCGCTGCTTGCGCAGCAACCCTCCTCCTAATAGCATTCATTGCTTGAATTTTGGCAAACTGGTGATGGTTTCTTCTATAAAAGAAACATATCCAGTTTGCAAGTCGTAAACGGCACCAACAATCAAAACCTCGCCGCTGGCAACCCTGCGACTGAGCACGGGTTCTAAATCGCGCAACAAGTTAACCTGCTCAATCACATTCTCGCGGATGGCGTAATTGAGGGCTTCGTTGGCGGGTAAATTCACTTGTTTGGCACGCAGCGCGGCGGGCTTAATGGCGTTAATCAGGGTCACAATGTGTCCGGGTGGATTGGCTGGCAACTTCATGGCAGCATCTACCGCACCACACGATTCATGACCCAATACCACAATGAGTTTGGTGCCCAGTGCTTCAACAGCAAATTCAATGGTGCCGTAAGAAGCCTGTGCCATCACCTGACCCGCGGTGCGGGTGATGAACAAGTCGCCAACGCCTTGGTCGAAAATGATTTCGTTGGGCACACGGCTATCGCTGCAGCCCACAATGATAGCAAACGGTTTCTGGCCTTTTTCGGTGTTTTGCAAATCTGCAGGCGTTTGCCGCGGACGCTGGCTTTTGTTCTCCACAAAACGCCGGTTGCCAATCATGAGTTTTTTAATGCCATAATAGGGATCCAAATAAGCGCTATCGCGGTTGGCATCGTAGGTTTTGGCTGGTACGTCCAGCATTTTTTCGAGTTTTTGATTTTGGGCTACACCGTCAAGGGCAAGCATTGAAAAAGCCGCCACCAAGCAGCCGATAAAGAATTTGTCCATGTTGAATAGTTGAATATTGAATTGAACTCATAAGAGCTAAAAAATCGTTGAAACAACGAGGTCAATAGAAACAATCAACGGGGTTCCGGAGGGTAATCTGGCAAAACCAACCAGCCAAAAACCAGGGCATGATGGTATAAGTCATGTCGCACACCCACGTTGCTCAAGGTTACTACTACAGGCGGCTCATCGCCATTCTGCCATTCAGGTGGGCTGCAGTCACCTTCCTCTTCTGTCAAACAGGGCGCCTCGGTCGACATCTCGTTCAAGAGTACCCAAGGAATTACCGATGACACTGTGAGCAGCGACAAGCCCCAGCTGAGGGCCAAAACCTGAACAATGGCAAGGGTGCGTAACATGATGCGATGGCTTTTTAACGATTAGCGGTCGTTTTGGTTTTATTCAACAATGGATAACCCTATGATTTTTGTGCCAGAAGTCCACCTGTTATGGTATCCGAAGCGAAAAAGGAAGAGGTACAGTTTTAATTTCTGTTGGGGACCATCATTCTCTTGCTATTCAATTTGCAGGCACCACATTTTGGCTATATTTACCCCATAAATCAAGCAAATGCGCCTGGGACTCCTCAAAGAACCCGATTTCGAAAGCCGCGTGGCCCTCACGCCCGAGGTGGTGAAATCGTTCATCGACAAAGGCCTGGAAGTATGGGTAGAAAGCGAGGCCGGTCACAAAGCCTCTTACAGCAATGCCAATTATGAAGCCGTGGGTGCCCGCATTGGCAGTCGCGCCGAGGTAATTGCCGCCGACATCCTCGTACGCATCCAGCCCCTCTCCAACGAAAGCATCGAACACTTGCGCAGCGGTCAACTGCTATTTGGCATGTACCAACCGCTCGTGAACGGCTTCCGCATGCAAAAAATTGCCGAAAAGGGCGTGAGCCTGGTAAGCATGGATGCCATTCCGCGCATTACCCGCGCCCAAAGCATGGATGTGCTCTCGAGCCAAGCCTCGCTGGCCGGTTACCAAGCCGTTCTGCAAGCCGCCACCTTGCTGCCGCGCATCTTCCCCATGATGATGACGGCCGCAGGTACCATTGCGCCAGCCAAAGTGCTGGTGATTGGGGCGGGCGTGGCCGGACTCCAAGCCGTGGCCACCGCCAAACGTTTGGGCGCGGTGGTGGAGGCTTTTGATACGCGGCCTTCGGTGAAGGAACAAGTGGAAAGTTTGGGTGGCCGCTTTGTGGAAGTAGCAGGCGCCGTTGAAGACAAAGGTGCTGGCGGTTATGCCGTTGAACAAAGCGAAGAATATAAACGCCGCCAGTCGGAAGAGCTCGAAAAGCGCATTGTGGCTGCCGATGTGGTCATCAGCACGGCCCTCATTCCGGGCAAGCCAGCACCGGTACTCATTACGGCCGACATGGTGCAGCGCATGCGGGCCGGCAGCGTCATCATCGATCTGGCAGCGGCAGCAGGTGGTAACTGCGCCCTTACCAAAAACAACGAAATTGTGCACGAACACGGTATTACCATTGTGGGCAATGGCAATTTACCGGCCGACAAACCCCAGGATGCCAGCCGCATGTACGCCAAAAACATGCTCAATTACCTCAGCCCATGGACCAAAGACGGCCAGGTAGAACTGGGCCTCGACGACGATATTGTAAAAGGCAGTCTCATCACCCGCGGGGGTGAAGTGGTGTGGGAACCCCTAAAGAAAGCATGATGGAAAACATCCTTCAACTCATTTCCGATAACCTGCAAATGATTTACGTGCTCGTATTGGCCGTATTTGTGGGTATTGAAGTCATCAGCAAAGTGCCGCAAGTGTTGCACACGCCCTTGATGTCGGGTTCCAACGCACTTTCGGGTGTGGTCATCATCGGCTCTATTTTGGTGATGGGCAAAACCGCGCCCGACAATTACCTGGCACTGGCACTCGGCTTTTTGGCGGTGGTTTTGGCCACTTTGAACGTGGTGGGTGGCTTTGCCGTTACCGACCGCATGTTGGACATGTTCCGTAAAAAGAAAAAATGATGGCTACACAACTCATTGATATTGCTTATCTCGTAGCCGTTGTGCTTTTTGTGCAGGGCATGAAATACATGTCGCACCCCGATTCTGCTCGCCGTGGCAATTTGTTGGCGGCAGGAGGCATGGGCTTGGCGGTGTTGGCTACCTTTTTTGCGCCAGGTTTGCAAAACATCCTGCTTTCGGTAATCGCCATCATCATTGGCTCGGTGGGCGGATGGGTGATGTCGAACCGCATCAAAATGACCGATATGCCGCAAATGGTGTCGTTTTTCAACGGCATGGGCGGCGCTGCGGCGGCATTGATTGCCATTGCCGAAGTATATGGCATTTACCATGGCAGCGATATGGGTGCCATGGCCGGTCAAATTTTGCAACCAACAGCTACTACCTACTTCTATTTTGGTGCTTTGCTGGTGAGCTTGGTCATTGGGGGCGTTTCGTTCACCGGTTCGATCATAGCCATGGGCAAATTGCAAGGCTTTGTGAGCGGCAAATCGGTGCGCTGGCCCATGCAAAAGCTTACTAACAACGGTTTGTTGGTGCTGATGGCAGCGCTTATGGTATTGTTTTTTGTACTTACCGATGGCAATGAGGCAGTGATTTATTTGTTACTGGCCCTATCGCTGCTTTTTGGGGTATTGTTTGTGATGCCCATTGGTGGTGCCGATATGCCCGTGGTAATTTCGCTGCTTAACTCGTTCACGGGCATTACGGCCGCAACCACAGGTTTGTTGTTCGATAACAAGGTGATGTTGATGGGCGGTGTTTTGGTAGGTGCTTCGGGCTTTTTGCTCACCGTGCTCATGTGCAAGGCCATGAACCGTTCGCTCACCGCAGTGCTTTTGGGTGCCTTCAACAGCGGAGGAGGTGCAGGTAGCGACCGTGAAATTGATACCACCGTGCGCGAAATCAGCCTCAGCGATGCATCTATTTTGTTGGCCTATGCCAAAAAGGTGGTGGTGATTCCGGGTTACGGATTGGCTGTTGCCCAGGCCCAGCACGTGGTACACGAGCTTGAAAAATTGCTCGAAAGCAAGGGCGTAGAGGTGAAGTACGGCATCCACCCGGTGGCGGGCCGCATGCCTGGTCACATGAACGTACTGCTGGCCGAGTCGGATGTGTCGTACGACAAGCTCATTGAAATGGAAGCCATCAATCCCGAATTCCCGCAAACCGATGTGGTGGTGGTGATTGGTGCCAACGACGTGGTGAATCCGGCCGCCGAGCTCGATCCGGCCAGCCCCATTTACGGCATGCCTATTCTCCAAGCCGACCGCGCCCAAAACATCATCGTGATCAAACGTTCGATGAATGCGGGTTATGCCGGCATTGAAAACGAGCTCTTCTACAATCCCAAAACGCGCATGCTTTTTGGCGATGCCAAGAAGGCGCTGGGGCAGTTGGTAGAGGCGGTTAAGGCGCTGTAGATTCGGCAGTAGTCTATTGGTTTCTTCAACCAACAACCCTTAACGCCTTATTCAACGCTGTTTGGTGTACTGCGGTTTTTTTAAAACCGCCCTCTGTGTTGCTCACTCCATGAACCCAGCTTTCTCGCAGATTCATGAAGCCTACTCGTGGTACAGCGTATGCAACACTGTTTGCCCCACCGCCCGCAAAGTTTGCTTGTCAATAACGCTCATCACATCATCGTGGGTATGCCAGTAAGCACCAAACCCGGTACCGGTGCTGGGGTCGTGCTGAATGATGTCGATCATGGGAATGCCCGCAATGCGGTTCACATACAAATGGTCGTCGGTAATGGGCCCGCTCTGTTGGAAGGTGAAATGCTCCCTAAAGCCCAGGTCATAGGCATGGTTCCAAACTTTTCGCACAATGTGCGGCGCATAATACATCGAATAACCTTCCATGTAAAACTTGGCGTCTTTGGCACCCACCATGTCGAGCAAAATGCCGTAATGGGCTTTATATCCTGCCTTGTGCCGATTGGCCGCCCAATACTGTGAGCCCAGGCAATAGCTGTCGGCCGAATCGGGATGGCCGTAATCTTCCAAGTCGAACAAAACAATGTCAACCCCTACCTTGGTGGGCTGTGCGGCCAGCTGCCGGGCAATTTCGAGCAAAACACCCACGCCCGAGCCACCGTCGTTGGCACCATCAATGGGTTCGTTTTGGCGCTCGTTGTCTTGGTCGGCACGCGGACGGGTATCCCAATGGGCGGCAAGCAAGATGCGTTTTTCGGCGGTGGCATTGAAGCTTGCTATGATGTTGCGCAGCCTGAAACTTTTGCCATCGTGCGTTTTGATGTTGGCATTTTGCTCCATCACCTCCGGCGTAAAGCGACGCAATTCGGCCAGCAGATAGTCGGCACACTGGCTGTGGGCTTTGCTGCCGGGGTTTCGCGGACCAAAAGCTACCTGCGCAGCCACCCATTGGTAGGCACTATCGGCCGAAAATACAGGTACGTCTACTTTTACAGCAGGTTTTTGTACTTCGGTGGCTTCGCTTTTTTCTTCGCTTTTTTCGTTGCAAGCTGCAGTGGCCAACAAGCCCAATAACAAGAGGTATTTGTAATGTCGCATGGCTAAGAGAGGGTCCAGCTGCTGCCGGTTTTGCTGTCTTTTACTTGAATGCCGAGATTTGCCAAGCGATCGCGGATGGCATCGCTGGTTGCCCAGTCTTTGTTGGTCTTGGCTTGTGCCCGCAGTTCGAGCAGCAGTTCCATGAGGCCATCGAGTTTCTGCGAACCGGCTTCTTGTTCTTCTTGCAAACCCAAAATGTCGAATACCATGGTATTTACGGCTTGCTGCAGACGCTGCAAATCGGCGGCATTCAAGCTTTCTTGCTGGGCCTGCACCTTGTTGGCATAACCAATGGTTTCGTACAGTTGGGCAATGAGAATAGGCGTGTTTAAATCGTCGTTCAAAGCGTCATAATAGCTGGCAATGAGCGCATCTACCTCAAAGCTGCTTTCGGCCTGGGCTTCGAGTTTGTTGAGGGTGCGGATGCCTTCCATGAAGCGCTTCAAGCCCTTTTCTACACCTTGCAAGGCTTCGTTGCTAAAATCGAGCGTGCTGCGGTAATGGGCCTGCAAGATGAAAAAGCGCACGGTCATGGGACTGTAGGCTTGTGCCAGTTTGGCGTGACTGCCCGTGAACAGCTCGGTAAGGGTAATGAAGTTGCCCAACGACTTGCCCATCTTCTGTCCGTTGATGGTAATCATATTGTTGTGCATCCAATATTTCACCGGGTGGTGGCCGCAGCTGCCTTGCGATTGGGCAATTTCGCTTTCATGGTGCGGAAACAGCAGGTCCATACCGCCCCCGTGTATGTCGAAATGGTCGCCCAAATACTTGGTGCTCATGGCCGAACATTCGATGTGCCAGCCCGGAAACCCATCGCTCCAAGGCGAAGGCCAGCGCATGATGTGCTCGGGTTGGGCTTTTTTCCAAAGGGCGAAATCGGCAGCGTTGCGCTTTTCGTCTTGACCTTCTAACACCCGGCGTTCGTTGCCGGCACCGGCGATGAGGTCTTCCACAATGCGGCCCGACAAACAGCCATAATCATGCTGTTGGGCGTAAGTAGTTACGTCGAAATACACCGAGCCATTCGATTCGTAAGCAAAACCATTGGCCAGGAGCTGCTCAATCATGGCAATTTGCTCGAGGATGTGCCCCGAAGCCCTGGGCTCGATGCTTGGAGGGCGGTTGTTGAGTTCACGCATGCTTTGGTGGAAGCTGTTGGTGTACAGCTGCACCACTTCCATGGGCTCTAATTGCTCTAAGCGGGCTTTTTTGGCGATTTTATCTTCCCCCTCATCGGCATCGTTTTCTAAATGCCCCACATCGGTAATGTTGCGCACATAACGCACTTTGTAGCCTTTGTGCTCGAGGTAACGCCACAATACATCAAAGGTAATGTAGGGCCGGGCATGCCCCAAATGGGCTTCTCCATACACGGTAGGGCCGCACACATACATGCCCACATGGGGTGCGTTGAGTGGACGAAAGGCTTCTTTTTGTCGGCTAAGGGTGTTGTAAATCTGTAAGTCGGTGGCCATAAATGCAAAGATACCAAATGGGCTCAGCGATTCGCCTGATAAAGCGACGCTACAACCGGATAGTGGTCGGAATTACGGTTTTTTATCACTTGGTGACTGCCTACGCCAAACTTCCGGTCGGCCATGATTTGGTCGATGCGGAACGAAGGAAAGGGACCGGCATAAGTATTACCCGTACCATTGCCTTTGCTCACAAAGGTGTCGCGCATATTGTTGCGAATGGTGCGGTGGGCATAAGAGGCGGGCAAATCATTAAAATCGCCGCACAAAATTACCGGATAGGGCGTGGTATCGAGCAGGGCCTGCACCTTGTGGGCTTGCTCGGCCCGCTGGAGGGCAGCATCGCGCAATTTGCCAAATACGCGCAGAATGCCTTTGCGCTTTTCGGGGTCGTTGGTAGGCGGTATGCCCTGGAAATAAGGTGCCTCGTGGCCTTTCAAGTGGTTCGATTGCAGGTGCACATTCACAAATCGAAGGGTGTCGAAGGGAGTCACTACATCGACCCAAATGCAGGCATTCACCGTTTGAAATACGTGAAAAGGCACAAAACCTTTGGCAATAATGGGGTGGCGACTGAAAATGGCAATGCCCGAATGGGTAGCGTTGCCGGTAAACATGATTTTTTCGAAATAACCTGTTTCAAAGCCTGCCTCCCGGAACAAGCGGTCGGTAAAGCCACCCTCTCCCCGGTTTTTACTGCGGTATTCTTGCAAGGCCAGCAAATCGGGCGCCTGCTTCTGAATGAGCTCGAGCACCTGGTTGCGGGTGTTTTGTTGCATGGCGGCTGTTAATCCGCTTTCATTAAAATTGCCTACGTTATAGGTCATTACTTTGAGCTGTCCCGGACTTTTATCTTGCCGCCAGCTCAACTGAAAGGTGGCGTTGTTCACCTGCCAGCCCGCCAGCAGGGTGCCTACCGATAAAAGGGCATACCAGCGGCGGCCAAGGCTCCACCAAACCACAAAGCCCAAATGCACCAGCAATAGGGGCAAGCCCAAATAAGGGAAAAAAGTCATGGGCCACCAGGTCGACGGACTTACATAAGCTGCGGCGTATACTCCTACCGAAAGTACGCTGGCCAGCACATTGAAGCTGAACAGGAGGTTACGCATTGCCCTGAGGAACCGCTGCATGCTTATTGTTTGCTGGCTCTGAAAAGTTGTTCTTTTTCTTCTTTACTCAGGCCGTCGTAACCGTTCTGTGCAATTTTGTCGAGGATGCGGTCGATAACTTCTTGTGGCACTTTGTTGCCCGCTGCAGGAGCGGCATTAGCGCTGCCCGACTGGGTATTGCGTTTGTAACTTACCTTCAGTTTGCCTTTTTTGGGTCTGGGCCGCAAGCGGGTCACCAGCCAATCGGCCAGGCGGTTAAACCAGGCACCCAAATCGTTACCGGCACGCAATTGTTTGATGTACACAAAGCCAAAAATGGCACCGCCCAAATGTGCAAAGTGGCCTCCGGCATTGTTGCCAGCCAAACTTAGCAAATCGAGCACCACCATTACCAGGGCGAGGTATTTGAGTGGTACGTTGCCAAACAGAAATAGCCTGATGGTATAGTCGGGCAATAAGGTTGCCGTACCTACCACAATGGCCAGCACCGAAGCCGAAGCGCCCACGGCATCGGCAGTGGGCAAGGCGCTTTTAAACAGGGGGAAGATGTTGAAGGCCAGCATATAGGTAACCGCTCCAGCCAATCCGCCCAAAAAATACAAGGCCACCAGCTTTTTGTTGCCAAGGTACTCTTGGAAAATACGGCCCATCCAATACAGCCACAGCATGTTAAATAGGATATGGAAAAAGCCACTGTGCACAAACATATAGCTCAGGGGCGACCAAGGCTTTTGAAGCAGTCGGGGCAGATAGGCCGGTACCGCCAACCAGCGGCTGATGGTATCGTACCAGCCCAGGCGCAGGGCAAAGAGGGCAAATACCACGGCAATGAGGTTAAGCACCACAAATACCAGCACATTTACCACAATGAGTTGGTTCAGGCTGTCGGCCTGCCGCGTAAAATTATTACGCAAATCGTTGATGAAAGAATTTCCACGCATCAGTAGAAACGCAAACGGTCAGAATTATACCAATATTTTACAATGAGGTAGCCAAAAAGCATCCCGCCAAGGTGGGCGAAGTGGGCCACATTGTCACGCGGATCGAATTGTAATGCCTGATAAAGCTCCACAATCACGTACACAGCTGCCAGGTACTTGGCTTTTACAGGCAGGGCAAAGAACAAATACAAGGTGCTGTTGGGAAATAGGTAGGCAAAGGCCATCCAAATGCCGGCCACTGCGCCCGATGCACCAATGATGTTGGGCAGGTTGAGCAGGGCTTCCCGGTCGGCCTCCAAATAAACCACCTCGGTGCCCGTGGCACCAGCAAGAATCATGTCGATGTGCAGCAATCGGGGTTGCAATTCAATGAAATACACCACCAGGTAATGCAAAAAAGCAGCGCCCAAGCCGGTAATGATGTAAAAGTTGAGGAAGCGTTTGGCCCCCCAAACATTTTCAAGCACGCTCCCAAACATCCAAAACGAGAACATATTGAACAGAATGTGATTGAAGCTGCCATGCATGAATAAATGCGTGATGGGCTGCCAAAGGTGGAATTCGCTGGCAGCCGGAAAGCGCAAACCCAGCAATCTGATCAAATCAATGCCGAAACTATTCGCCAGCACGTAGGTGCCCAAAAAAAAGAGCCCGTTGATGATGATGATGTTTTTCACCACCGCAGGCAGGAATTCGAAACGTCCGGGACTAAATTGTGAACTCATATCGTGCAAAGATACTTTTTTGGCGGGCTGTTTGGTAACCAGGACCTTGACTATAAGCGCATCTTCTGCGCTTTTGTTCTAATTCTACTGCTCTTTTTGTGAAGCTGCCTTTCTCCTTCGTGAATCGGGCCGAACTGCTATTTTTGCAGCAATGATTTTTTCGTTTTTCAAAACACCCCGCCACCAGCGGTTCAATTATGCCCCGCGCTACTACAATCCCGAAGAGGAAGAGCGCAACGAACGCCTTCAAAAATTGCGTGGTGAAGGGGGCAAGGAAGGTGCAGGCGTACGGAAAATCAGCTTTCGCCGGCAGCATGCCAGCTACCAGGAGGCCAGTAAAAAATCGAACCGAAACATCATTTTCCTCATTTTTCTGATTGCCTCGCTCTTCTTTCTCATTTTTAATGCCTTCATCAGCCTGCAAACAGCAGTGGTGTGCCTGGCCGCGCTCATCGCCTGGCGTTCGGGCGTTTTTGCCCGCTTGTGGGCCCGTTGGCGCGGAGGTAACCGCTGATGGCCGACCTCATTCGCCTGCTGCCCGATGCCCTGGCCAACCAAATTGCCGCCGGTGAAGTGGTTCAGCGCCCCGCTTCGGCAGTGAAAGAATTGCTCGAGAATGCCGTCGATGCCGGCGCTACCGATATCCGCCTGCTGGTGAAAGATGCCGGAAAAACCCTCATTCAAATCATCGACAACGGCAAAGGCATGTCGCCCACCGACGCCCGCATGTGTTTCGAACGACACGCCACCTCCAAAATCAGCCAAATCGACGATCTGTTTGCACTGCGCAGCTACGGATTCAGGGGCGAAGCCATGGCCTCCATTGCCGCGGTAGCCCAGGTGGAACTGCGCACCCGGCGCGAACAAGACGAACTGGGCACCCTGTTGCGGATAGAAGGCGGGGCGTACCTCGGACAAGAACCCATCCAAGCTCCCGTGGGCACCCAAGTGCTGGTGAAAAACCTGTTTTATAATGTACCGGCACGGCGCAACTTCCTTAAAAAAGACGAAACCGAATTCCGCAACATCAGCGATGAGTTTTTGCGACTGGCCCTCTCACAAACCGAATTGAGCCTGCGCCTCGAACACAATGGCACCGCCTTGTACCAACTGCGTCCGGCCAATTTGCGGCAGCGCATTGTGGCCGTAATGGGCGATAACTTCAACAGCAGCCTGGTGCCCGCAGAAGAAAATACGGCTTTGCTGCGGGTGAAGGGATTTATTGGCAAGCCCAATATGGCGCGGAAGGCGCGGGGTGGACAATATTTCTTCATGAACAACCGCTTCATTCGCGATGGCTATTTGCACCATGCCGTAATGAGCGCCTACAATAACCTGCTGCCCGAGGGCTACCACCCGGCTTATTTTTTATACCTCGACATCGACCCGAAAAAGGTAGACGTAAACGTGCATCCTACCAAAACCGAGGTGAAATTTGAAGAAGAGCAAGCCATTTATGCCATTTTACAAGCGGCGGTGAAGCGGGCGCTGAGCCAATACAGCGTGGCACCAAGCCTCGATTTCGACCGAGAAACCGGCCTCGATGGCCTCGACCTGCGCCTCAAACCCGCCGAGGAAGTAAAGCCGCCGCAAATCGCATTTAATCCACATTACAACCCATTTACCAATCCGGCTGGCAAAGCCCCCACCCCCAGCAGTGCGGCTGCGGGTAGCTGGCCTGCTGCTTCCCAAAAATCGGCTTCTGCCGGCTGGGAACGCCTGTACGAGGTGGCCCGCAACAAAGAACAAGCGTCGGAATTGCGCTTATCGCAACCCGAAAGCGAGTCTGACACCCAGCACAAGCCCATTTTTCAGCTTCAACGGGCCTATTTGGTATCGCCCATCAAAAGCGGATTGCTGTTGGTAGACCAAGAAGCAGCCCACCGCCGCATTTTATATGAGCGTTTCCTTGTTCAGTTTGAGCAAGGCAAAGGTGCAAGCCAGCAATTGCTTTTCCCCGAGCGCTTGGAATGCAGCAGGAGCGAAGCCGGACTTTTACACGAACTGCTGCCCGAATTGCAGCGTGCCGGATTTGTGCTCGCTCCCGAAGACGAATTGAACTGGCTCATACAGGGGGTGCCTGCCGAATGGGGTGCTACCGATGCCCCCACATTGCTGCGTAACCTGTTGGCCCAATATGCCGAGCACCAGGTACACGAGCTACAAGCCTTGCACGAGCAGCTGGCCCGCGGTTTGGCCAAACATGCCGCCATTGCCCGGGGCAGGTTGTTGGCCGAACCCGAAATGCGCCAGTTGATCGACGAGCTTTTCGCCTGCGAAAATCCTTATTACACCCCCGAGGGCCAACAAACACTACTCACTCTTACCCTGGAAGAATTGCAGCGCCGATTGACTGGATCCTGAAGTTGTAGTTGAATATTATTAACATTGGTTGCTTGAGATGCCGAACAATTGACTATATTTGGTATTTGGGCTATTAAAATTGGAGCTAGAGCTGAAATGAAACGACTCGTACTTCTGTTGTATGCAATGACTTGCACCCTGGTGCATGGCCAAGAAATGTTGGAGAAGCCGGTTTTTGCTCATTCGAAAACCTTGAGCATGAACGCTTTGCAGTTTGCGGTGGGGCAGTTTCAGTTGAATTACGAGCAGCGTAAGGAAAACAGGCAAGTGGCATTTACGGCACAAATTTTTGGCAGCAGGTACAATCAGCTGTATGTAAATGAAATGTTGGTGAGTAGAGACAGCTTGTTTTCAGTTAATAGCTTGGGCTTGGCCTTGGGTGTGCGCATTTACGAAAGCAAAAAAGGAAATGGGTTATTCACACAGATTGTGGCCGGATATAAAGATATGACCATGGATTACAGTAGGGTAGTCGTTACCGAAAACTGGTTTTTCTTACCTACCCAGGCCGACTATGTTCGGCACACCGAACGAAGAACAGGCCCTTTACTCGAAATCATGGGTGGCTACAGGGTAGAATTGCATCAATTGGTAATTGAGCCGAACGGCGGATTTGTAATTCGGCGTATGCGCAGTAAGCAAGACTTACCATATGCCTTACCCGCACAAAGGATGTGGCTTTTCACGCAAGCTAGCTTTTTTACCCCTTTTTTGGGGGTAAACTTGGGATACCGTTTTTAATGCCTATGGTCGAAGAGCCTGCAACAACCACGCATTGGTTAGAAACCGCTAATGTGAAACTTTAGGCGAACTTCAGGCGTTCAAAGGGCTATCTTTGCCACGTTTGAACGCTACCCATGATTGAATACCACCAACACACCCTGAGCAACGGCTTGCGCGTGATTGCCCACCCCAACCAGCATTCGCAGTTGGGAGCCTTTAACCTCATGTACGATGTAGGTGCCCGCGATGAACAGCCCGACAAAACCGGCTTTGCCCATTTGTTTGAGCACCTCATGTTTGGCGGTTCGGCCAATATACCCGATTACGACGCCATTGCGCAGCGCATGGGGGCCGAAAACAACGCTTTTACCAATAACGACATTACCAATTATTACCTCACCTTTCCGGCCAACCAGCTCGAAACGGCTTTTTGGCTCGAAAGCGACCGCATGCTGCAGCTCGATTTCAGTGAACGCAGCCTTGAAGTACAGCGCCAAGTGGTAATTGAAGAATTCAAACAACGTTACCTCAACCAGCCTTATGGCGATGTGTGGTTGAAACTGCGTCCATTGGCTTATAAAAAACATCCCTACCAATGGGCTACCATTGGCAAAGAAGTGAGTCACATCGAAAATGCCACACTGGCCGATGTAGAGGCTTTTTTCTACAAGCATTATCGTCCCGACAATGCCGTTTTGGCCGTGAGCGGTCCATACACCCCCGACCAGGTATTTGCCTTGGCCGAAAAGTGGTTTGGAGGCATTCCCGCCTCAGGTCGCCCGGCGCGCAAACTGCCAACAGAGCCCAAGCAGCTGGCCGAGCGGCGATTGCAGGTGCAAGCCGAAGTGCCGGTAGATGCGCTTTACATGGCCTTCCACATGCCCGGCAAAGGCAAAGCAGGCTTTTATGCGGCCGATTTACTGAGCGATGTTTTGTCGCGCGGAAAATCTGCCCGCCTTTACCGCCGACTGGTAAAGGAGCAAGGCATGTTTAGCCAGCTGCAAGCCTATGTGACCGGCGACCAAGACCCGGGCCTTTTTGTCATCAATGGCCAGCTGGTGAAAGGAAAAAGCATGGCCGATGCCGAACAGGCAGTTTGGGCCGAGTTGCGCCGACTGCAGGAAGAATTGGTTGCCGAGCAAGAATTGCAGAAAAACCTCAATCAAATTGAAGCCAGTTTGGTTTTTGCCGAAACCCAAGGCCTCAATGTAGCCATGAACCTGTGCTATTTTACGCTCATGGGCGATGTTTCGGCCATCAATCATGAAATAGACCAGTACCGGGCCATTACCGTGCGCGACTTACAAGCCCAGGCCAAACAACTTTTTACTCCCCAAAATGCTTCTATCCTCGAATACCATGCAACAGCCTGACCGCACCCAACCACCCGCCTTGCCCGATTTTGTGCCTTTTGACATAGCGAAGGCACAGTCGCATGTATTGGCGCACGGCATTCCGGCTTACAGCATCAGCGCGGGTATGCAGGAAGTTATTCGCATCGATTTTGTGTTTGGCAGTGGCAGTTGGCACGAAGAAACGCCGCTGGCTGCTTCGCTTACCAACCGCATGTTGCAAGAAGGCAGTCGCCACCGCTCGGGCAGGGTACTGGCCGAAACCCTCGATACTTATGGGGCCTATTTGCAGTATGAGGCCAGTGCCGACCGTTCGGGAGTGAGTTTATATACCCTCAGCAAGCATTTATCTACCCTTTTACCCACGGTTCTCGAGTTGATTTTTATGCCGGGTTTTCCGCTTACCGAGCTCGAAACCACGGTGCGAAACCAGCAGCAGCAACTAGCGGTCGATCGGCAAAAAGTGTCGGTCATGGCGCGTCGGGCATTCATGCAAGGGGTGTTTGGTGCTCATAATCCCTATGGTTATCAAGCCGAAGAAGCCGATTTGGCGGCGGTGCGTCCCGACCAGCTGGCGCGTTTCCACAAAAAGAACTACACCACCGATAACCTCACGGTGATTGCTGCTGGTTGGCAAGCCGAAAAGGCCTTGGATCAGTTGAGCAAGGCCTTGGCCGAATTGCCAGCGAGTTTTGCCGAGAAATCGAACAACGAGCATGCCTTCGCAGCTGCCGACCCGGGTCGGATAGAAGTGCCCAAAGCCGGCGCCTTGCAACATGCGCTGCGTTTAGGCAAGCCGATGGTGAGCAAACTCCATCCCGATTATATAGGGCTGAAGGTGCTCAATACGGTGTTGGGGGGCTATTTCGGGTCGCGTTTGATGTCGAATTTGCGTGAAGACAAGGGCTATACCTACGGGGTGGGCTCGGCCATCCTTTCTTACGAACGCGGAGCCTTTTTCACCATCGCCACCGAAGTAGGGGCAACGGTGTCGGACGATGCCATTGAACAAATCATAAAGGAAGTAGAAAAGCTGCGTACTGAATTGATACCTAGCAACGAGCTCAACACGGTGCGGAGTTATTTGCAGGGGGTGTACCTCAGCAATTTCGATGGCGCCTTTGCCTTGGCCGACCGATTTAGAGATATTCACTTTTTCGGACTCGGTTACGATTATTATGATGCGTATATTGGCACGGTTCAAAGCATCGGTTCGGAAAAGCTGCTCGAGTTGGCCCAAACGTATTTGGCGCCCGATTCGCTGCTAGTGGTACGCGCCGGCAGTTAAGTTTTTGCATGTCGTTCGAGATCAAATTGCAGCAATTCGAAGGTCCATTCGACCTGCTCCTGTTCTTTATTGAGCGGGATGAACTCGACATTTACGACATTCCCATCAGCCGCATCACCAATGATTTTTTAGACTACCTGCACCAATTGCAGGAGTTGAACATGGAGGTGGCCAGCGAATTCATTTTGGTAGCCGCCACCCTCATGCGCATCAAAGCCAAGATGTTGCTGCCCCGCAAGGAACTCGATGAGGCCGGCGAGGAAATTGACCCACGCACCGACCTGGTAAACCGCCTGCTTGAGTACAAACGTTACAAGGAGGTGCTGGGTGCCATGGCCGAATTAGAACAAAACCAAATGGGTCGCGAGCGCCGGGGCAACGTACTCGAGGAGTTGGGGGTGATTCAACAGCAGTTGGGTGCCGAGCAGGAATTGGAGCAACTCGATTTGTACCAATTACTACGCACTTTTGGCAAGGTAATGCAGCGCCTGCAAGAGCGCGAAAGCCAACCAACCCATGTGGTGGTGCGTTATCCCTACACCATCGACGAGCAGAAGCAATACGTAAGTACCGAAGTAAAAAAGGCGGGCAAACTGCCTTTCGAAAGGCTTTTCGAAGGCTTCAAAGACCGCATGCAGGCTATTTTTACTTTTTTGGCCATCTTAGAACTGCTGCAGTTGCAATTGCTCGATATCAAGTTGGGGCAGGGGTACAACCAGTTTTTTTTACTGCCTAAGTCGGAGGTGGCGGCATGACCGAAAACTTTTTCTCGGGCTATTTTTTACCCGCTACGCTGGTAGTTATCATGATTGGGGTGGGTTTGTCGCTTACCTTACAAAGTTTCCGCAACATTTTTGTATACCCACGTGCTATTATTTTAGGTTTGGTGGCACAAATGGTGATTTTGCCGCTTTTGGCCTTTTGGATTGCCGATCAGTTGGCTGTGGCGCCTGAGTTCAAGGCGGGTTTGGTGCTCATAGCGGCTTGTCCGGGCGGTGCTTCTGCCGGACTCATCAACCACCTATTGCGTGGCAATGTGGCTTTGTCGGTATCGCTTACTTCGGTGAACAGCTTGCTAACCATTTTTTCGTTGCCTTTCATCACCAATTTGGCTTTAGAGCGCTACCTCTCACAAAGCACCCAAATTGTGCTTCCCTTTGCCAAAACCATCGTCGACATTGGTTTACTTACTTTATTGCCTGCGCTCATTGGGGTGTTTATTCGTTACCGCAAGCCTTTGTGGGCCAAAAGCATGGAAAGGCCATTGCGATTTATCATGCCTGCTTTGTTGCTCTTGGCTTTTACAGGCATCATTCTGTTTGAACGGGGTGGGGTAGAGCATTCGGTAGAAGATGCGCGGGCGTTAATTTGGCCCAATATTCAACTTAACCTATTGGGCATGGCCTTGGGTTACCTGTTGGCTTTGGTTTTCCGGCTGGGTCCAACCAGCCGCATGACCATTGCCATAGAAGTAGGACTTCAAAACAGTTCTTTGGCCATTTACGTAGCCCAAGTAATGATAGGTTCAAGCGCCATGGCCATGGTGGCCGTGATTTATGGCAGCTTTACCTTTGGCACGGCCGTTATTTTTGGCATGGGTGTTTACCGATTGAACAAGTGGGTACGCCGACAATTGCGTTTGTTGAGGCAGCCCTCCTGAGAAATTCGAGCTAGGTTTTTCAAAATCGGAAAAAGGTGTTACCTTTGCCGTCCTGAATTGCGGGGCTAACGATGGAGGCATTACAATCATACACCATCCGTTTCTCGGGTTTGAAAAACGGTTTTCACGATTTCGCTTATGAAATTGGTGGTGACTTCTTCAAACACTTTGACGGAAGTTTGATTAAAAATGCCCAACTGAAGGTAGCCTTAGAGCTGGAACGCAAGACGAGCGGACTGGTTTTGCAATTCAAACTCACAGGGGAGTTGGAAATGCCGTGTGACCGTTGCCTGAAGCAAATTCAGGTGCCAGTTGCTGGCGATGCTGAACTGGTGGTGAAGCTCAGTGCCGATCCGGGTGAAAGCACCGACAACCTTTGGTTTCTGCCCATTACGGCCTATGAAATCAATGTGGGGCAATTTTTATATGAAACCATCAGCCTGATGGTGCCTTTGCGGGCACTATGCAGGCCGGAAGATAGTAACAGCTGCCAAGCCGATTTTGAAGCACTCATGCAACAATATGACGGTTCAGCGGCAAAAGAGGAGGAAGATGGCGACATCGACCCCCGTTGGGAAAAGTTGAAGAATTTAAAGTTAAACTGAAATGCCAAATCCAAAACACCGCCACTCGCGGAGCAGAAGGGACAAAAGAAGAACCCACTACAAGGCTGAAGCGCCTACTGTAGCCACTTGTCCTACTACCGGACAGCCGCATCTTTACCACCGCGCCCACTGGTTCGAAGGCAAGATGTACTACAAGGGCAAGGTAGTAATCGACACCACTGCTTAATTGGAATAGCTCGATGCGGATAGGCGTCGACATCATGGGGGGTGATTTTGCACCAGCTACTGCGGTAGGAGGGGTGCATTTAGCCCTGGAGAAGCTGCCCGAGGACGTTCACCTCAGTTTGTTTGGTGACGCAGCTGTGTTGGAAGAGGCTTTTGGCCACCATCCACTGATGGGCAAGCGCATTCACTTGGTACCAACTACCCAGGTGATTGCCATGGGTGAGCACCCCACCAAAGCCATTCCCAAATACCCCGACTCCAGCATTGTAGTCGGGTTTCAGCATTTGCGCCAAGGTCAAATCGAAGCATTTGCCGGTGCAGGAAATACTGGTGCCATGTTGGTAGGCGGTATGTACTCGGTGAAAACCATTCCCGGCGTGGTTCGTCCGTGCATCGCCTCACTCGTTCCCAAACAGCATGGGGGCATGGGCATCATACTCGATGTGGGCGCTAATGCCGATTGCCGTCCCGATAGCCTCCTCCAATTTGGTATCCTTGGAAATCTGTATGCCAAGCACATTTTGGGCATTGAGCAACCACGTGTTGGCTTGATGAACATTGGTGAAGAGGAAGAAAAGGGCAATTTGTTGGCCCAAGCGGCTTTCAAGTTGATGAAAGACAATGGTCAGTTTGACTTCATTGGCAATCTCGAAGGCCGCGATTTGTTCAACGACCGGGCCGATGTGGTGGTTTGCGATGGATTTACCGGCAATGTAATGATCAAACTGGCTGAATCGTTGTACGAGTTAATTGTTCATCGCGAAATCAAAGACGCCTTTTTCGATCGGTTTAATTACGAAAACTACGGTGGAAGCCCCATTTTGGGCTTGAACAAACCCGTAGTTATAGGTCACGGTATTTCCAACGACACAGCCATTATGAACATGATTTTGCATGCTGCTGAGTTGGCGCGCCACGATATTACCGAAAGAATCCGTGAAGCCTTCAATTAAGCGCTTTGCACTAAGAAAAAATTGTAATTTGCCAGCCCGTTCACCGCAGCCACATGCATCGGAAACGGGCTTTTTACATAAGAACCTGTCATGACAAAAATTACCGCTGCCATTACCGGCATCCATGCATGGGCGCCCGACAATGTGGTGACCAATTTTGATCTCGAAAAATACATGGATACCAACGACGAGTGGATTACCACCCGCACAGGCATCAAAGAACGTCGTTGGTTGCAAGAAGAAGGCAAAGCCACTTCCGACATTGGCGTGAAGGCCATGGAAGGCCTGATGGCTAAAACTGGACTCAAACCCGAAGAAATTGAATTGTTGATTTGCTGCACAGCTACGCCCGACATGGCTTTCCCGGCCACAGCCAACATCATTTGTGATAAAATTGGAGCGGTGAATGCGGCAGGTTACGATTTGTCGGCTGCTTGTTCGGGCTTTTTGTTTGGCGTTACCACCGGTGCGAAATTCATTGAGGCGGGCATGTACAAAAAAGTAGTTGTAGTAGGTGCCGACAAAATGACCAGCATCCTCGACGTAGAAGACCGTGCTACGGCCATCATTTTTGGCGATGGGGGCGGTGCTGTTTTGTTGGAGCCCAATACCGATGGTTTAGGCGTGATAGATAGCATCATGCACAGCGATGGTTCGGGTCGCCATTTCCTGCACCAAAAAGCAGGTGGTTCACTCAAACCGGCGAGCATTGAAACAGTGCAAAACAAAGAGCACTTTGTATACCAGGAAGGCAAAACGGTTTTCAAGTTTGCCGTAACCAATATGGCCGACACTGCGGCTGAAATCATGGAGCGCAATCAGCTTACCGCCGACGATGTGGCTTGGCTGGTGCCTCACCAAGCGAACAAGCGCATCATCGACGCCACCCGCGAACGCATGGGCCTCGACGAGAGCAAAACCATGGTGAACATTCAACGCTACGGAAATACCACCAACGGTACCATTCCGCTTTGTTTGCATGAGTGGGAGAGCCAATTGCGCAAAGGCGACAACATCATTTGGGCTGCCTTTGGCGGTGGTTTCACTTGGGGCGCCCTTTATCTCAAATGGGCATACGACCCTAAATAATTGCGGTTATTTTTGCCACCCTAAATCCTTAAGACTTAAATTGCATTTGATATGGCCAGTACATCGGAATTCAGAAACGGACTTTGCCTCAGGTTCAACAACGACATTTACCAGGTTGTTGAATTTTTACATGTAAAACCAGGCAAAGGTGCCGCTTTTGTGCGCACCAAGCTGAAAAGCATGACCAACGGCAAGGTGCTCGAAAACACCTTTCCTGCAGGCGCTAAAATTGACCCAGTTCGTGTAGAAACACGCGAATTGCAGTTCTTGTACAAAGACGATATGGGCTACAACTTCATGGACAGCGACAGCTTTGAGCAGTTTGCCATCGAAGAGCATAAAATCAATGCTCCTCAGTTTTTGCAAGAAGGTGCCATTTGCCTGTCGTTGGTGAACACCGAAGACGAAACCATTTTGGGTGTTGAATTGCCCAACTCGGTAGAAATGGAAGTAACTTACACCGAACCTGGTTTGCGCGGCGATACCGCATCTGGTTCGGCACTCAAGCCAGCAGTGGTGGACAATGGTCCTTCTGTAAACGTACCTTTGTTTGTCAACCAGGGCGACCGCATCCGCATAGATACCCGCACTGGCGATTATGTTGAACGCGTAAAATAAACCTTAAAACCTATTGATATGGATTTGAAAGAAATACAAGACCTCATTCGCTTTGTTTCTAAGTCGGGTGTAACTGAAGTAGAAGTAGAGCGCGAAGGCTTTAAAATTGTTATCAAAGCCGAACGCCCAACTACCGAATACCATGCCGTAGTACCTCAGCAAATCATGATGCCAGCCCCTGTGGCTGCTGCGCCTGCTGCTGTTCCTGCTGCTGCCCCTGCACCAGCTGCTTCGGCTCCTGCGGCTGCTCCTGCTGCTGAAGGCGGTGTGAACATCAAGTCGCCCATGATTGGTACGTTTTACCGTTCGAGCGGTCCAGACAAAGAGCCTTTTGTAAAGGTAGGCGACCGCGTAGAAAAAGGTCAGGTGGTATGCATCATCGAAGCCATGAAGTTGTTCAACGAAATCGAATCGGAAGTTTCGGGTGTAGTAACCAAGGTATTGGTTGAGAACGCCTCTCCGGTAGAATACGACCAGCCTTTGTTCTTGGTTGACCCAGCTTAAGCTATTTTTCACCCAAAGACTTTACTGTGTTTAAAAAAATACTCATTGCCAACAGGGGAGAAATTGCCCTGCGGGTCATCCGCACCTGCCGCGAGATGGGTATCAAAACGGTGGCTGTATATTCTACGGCCGACCGCGATAGCCTGCACGTGCGTTTTGCCGATGAGGCGGTATGTATTGGTCCGCCTAAAAGTGCCGATTCGTATCTGAATATCCCCAACATATTGGCGGCTGCCGAAATCACCAATGCCGATGCCATTCACCCCGGCTACGGCTTTTTGTCGGAAAATGCCAAGTTCTCTGAAATTTGCCGCGAGTACGGCATCAAATTCATCGGGCCTGCGCCTGAGGCCATCCGCTCTATGGGCGACAAAGCCACGGCCAAAGAAACCATGAAGCGTGCCGGTGTGCCGGTGGTACCTGGTTCTGAAGGTTTGCTCGAAAGCATTGAAGAAGCCAAGAAAACGGCCGGTGAAATCGGTTATCCGGTAATCATCAAGGCCACGGCCGGTGGCGGTGGTCGCGGTATGCGCATCATTTGGAAAGAAGACGACCTTGATACCCTCTTCGAATCGGCCCAGCGCGAAGCAGAAGCTGCTTTTGGCAATGGCGGTATGTACATGGAGAAATTCATCGAAGAGCCGCGCCACATCGAGATTCAAGTAGTGGGCGACCAATACGGCAAGGCCTGTCACTTGAGCGAGCGCGACTGCTCTATCCAGCGTCGCCACCAGAAGCTCATCGAAGAGTCGCCATCACCCTTCATGACCGACGAATTGCGTGAGCGCATGGGTGAAGCGGCCGTACGTGGTGCCATGGCTGTGAACTACGAAGGTGCTGGCACCATCGAGTTTTTGGTCGATAAACACCGCAACTTCTACTTCATGGAGATGAATACCCGCATCCAGGTAGAGCATCCGGTAACCGAGGAGGTAATCGACTACGATTTGATCAAAGAACAAATCAAGGTTGCGGCTGGTATTCCTATTTCGGGCAAGAATTACATTCCGAAGATGCACGCCATTGAGTGCCGCATCAATGCCGAAGATGTGTACAACGATTTCCGTCCTTCACCGGGTAAAATCACCACCTTGCACATTCCCGGAGGCCATGGTGTACGGGTAGATACGCACATCTACTCGGGTTACAGCATTCCGCCTTTCTACGATTCGATGATTGCCAAGGTAATTGCCACAGCCCAAACCCGCGAAGAAGCCATTTCTACCATGGAGCGTGCTTTGAGTGAGTTTGTGGTTGAAGGTGTAAAAACCACCATTCCCTTCCACCTCAAAATGTTGAAAGACCCCAATTTTATTTCGGGCAATTTCAACACCCAGTACCTCAACAACTGGAGCATGGAAGATTGAGTGCTGCTCAAGCCATAAAAGCCAATCCGCAAGGGTTGGCTTTTTTTATGTTTGTAGCATTCGCACACAATAGATTTCGCGCATTAGTTGTATATATTTCAAGCAATTAAAGGCCATACAACAGAGACGCTGTATGGGGCAATCAAAATAATCATCCAATCTACTGCGCCCTGTGGGGGCGCTATGTGCGTTCAAAGCGTGATACGATACATCGTTGATTACGTCACAGCGGTTCATGGAATATGTATTTTTCGTCATAGATAATTCCATTTTCTTCGAGCAGCTCTTTGTATTCCGTAACAAATGGCTTATTCCTGTGGTGCTCCTTCTGATTCATGATGTAATTTTTGACAATGTTCAATTGCGATTTTGAATAACTAAATGCACCATAACCTTCTTGCCAACGGAAGAGATGTTCAGTCATCTTATGCTTATTGATCCAGCTCGAACTACCTGCTTTGATATCTTGCATCAAACTTGAAATGGATTGATTTGGACGCCATCCCATCAGGAGGTGCACATGGTCTGACATGCCCTTTATGGCGAGGACTTGGTGTTCTTTATTGTGGACGATACCTGTGATGTACTTGTAAAGTTCTTCTTCCCATTCAGGTAGGATGAGCGCTTGCCGGTATTTTACAGCGAAAACGAGCTGAATGTGTAGTTCGGTATAGGTATTTGCCATGGCAGAATCATTTTGTTTCCTGAATTTAAGATGTTCTCAGCCATGTGGTACTACTTTGCGTTGAAATTGAAACAATTGGCTGAATTTGTGATGATTGGTGTGGATGACGTTCCTCCAAACGGTGTATTTGGCAGGGGATCGCCCCGCTGGGGTTCAATGGTGAGGTTTGTGAGCCTGAGGGGCTAATAATTACTTGGCTGCTAATCATCTTGGTTGTTTGTGAGTGTGCCGAGCCATGGAATGTCTAGCCCCGGTAGGGGCGCTATGTGCGTAGCCAGGTTTTTGCGGGGTGTTAAAATGCGCCCTGTCGGGGCGCGATGTGTGACCAAATGGCCAAGATCTGGTGTTGACAACAAACCTACATACCATCCCCACAGGCCAGGTATGATCGCACATGGCGCCCCGACAGGGCGCTGCGATTGATGTGGGCAATTTTTTGGCTACGCACATCACGCCCCTCTGGGGCTCAATGGCTAGGTGTTGTTTGGATGACGCACATCACGCCCCTCTGGGGCTCAATGGCTAGGTGTTGTTTGGATGACGCACATCACGCCCCTCTGGGGCTCAATGGCTAGGTGTTGTTTGGATGACGCACATCACGCCCCTCTGGGGCTCAATGGCTAGGTGTTGTTTGGATGACGCACATCACGCCCCTCTGGGGCTCAATGGCTAGGTGTTGTTTGGATGACGCACATCACGCCCCTCTGGGGCTCAATGGCTAGGTGTTGTTTGAATGGCGCACCAAACGGATCGGAATCACCTAATTTATCTTGCGTCCATTTTTTTGGGGAACCATTTGCCCCTTGAGCTGTTAACTTTGCATTGCTAACCTGAAATGCACATCATGCAAAATTTGATTTCGATATATACCGAGTCGACCCCGAATCCAGAAACCATGAAATTCGTGTCGAACCGCTACATTTTGCCCGACCAAACCCTCGACTATACCAGTCCCGATCAAGCAACCGATTCGCCTTTGGCGGCTCGTTTGTTCGAATTTCCCTTTGTGGGCGGTGTATTTATCAGTCAGAATTTTGTGACTGTGACACGCAAGCAGGGCGACGAGTGGATTGAAATCAATCCCATTCTCAAAGACTTCATCCAAAGCTACCTCGAAGGAGGCTTGCCGGTCTATGAGCCCAAACAAGATGCCGTTGCCGAAGAAGCCGACGAACGCGAAACGGTAAAGCGCATCAAACAAATCCTCAAAGATTACATCCAACCCGCGGTTGAGCAAGATGGCGGTGCCATCAGCTACAAGGCCTGGGATGAAAATACAGGCTTGGTAACCGTTGCCCTGCGTGGCTCCTGTTCAGGATGCCCATCGAGCATGATTACCCTCAAGGCAGGTATCGAAAACCTGCTCAAACGCATGCTGCCCGAGGTAAAAGAGGTGGTGGCTGAGGCCTAACGACTTGCTGAGGGTTCAAAGTTCAAAGTTCAAGGTTCAACGATTGGGGTTCTAGGTTGGATGGATCTTTCGTTGAGCGGCAGTGGTAAATGGCTGGTATGGCGGTCGTTGGATGAACTTTGATTTTTCCAAACGGTTGTTCATCCACGGGCTAAACCTTCCATGTGCGCTTGCCCACCATTTCTATTAATACCCCAACACCGTATCGTCACCCCGAGGATCGGCACCGCCTTCGAGGGTGCCATCGGGCAGTATGCGAACCATTTCGGCCCTGCCGTAAGGCTTGCGCACTTTGAGCTCGTGACCACGCCTGCGCAATTGCCTCCGCATTTTTTTGGTGAGCCGATTTTCTTCATATTGAATGTAATCGGGCAGCCATTGATGGTGAAAGCGGGGATGGGCCACCGCGCTTTGTGCGGGCAAATCGTACAACATACTCATCAGCAATATTTGAAGCACTGTGGTAGGAATGGTAGAACCACCCGGCGTGCCAGCAACCAAAACAGGAAGGCCATCTTGCAACACAATGGTGGGCGTCATGCTGCTGAGCATGCGCTTGCCAGGAGCTGGTGCATTGGCGTGGCTGCCTACCAAACCGTAACTGTTGGGTATGCCGGGGGCCAAACTAAAATCATCGATGGTATTGTTCAGCAAAAAGCCCAAATCGCCGGCTACAACCTTGCTTCCGTAGGCCCCGTTGAGCGAAGTAGTGGCACTTACGATGTTTCTTTTGCTGTCGACAATGATGTAATGGGTGGTTTCGTCGCTTTCTAAGCGCAACCCATCACCTGGCCTGATGGTGCTCGATTTGCTGGCTTTGCGTAGCTGCATGCTGCTTGCACGTTGGGCAAGGTAGGCAGAATCGAGCAAAGTCTGAACGGCCACTGTCATGGAAGACGGATCACCTAGATATTCAGCCCGATCGGCATAAGCCCTGCGTGCTGCTTCAGTGACCAGGTGCACCCATTCGGCGGTTTGCAATTCGTATTTTTCGAGCGGAAAGTGGCTAAGCATGCCCAGCATTTGATGTAATAAAACACCTCCGCTCGAAGGCGGCCCCATGCTAAATACGTCGAAATGCTTGTACCTGCTGCCAATGGGTTCGCGCCAAATGGCTTGGTAAGCCGATAAATCAGATTCGGTAATTAGCCCTCCGTTCTTTTCCATGAAGGCTGCCAGTTTTTGGGCCGTTTCGCCTTCGTAAAAGCCATCGCGACCCAAATCGCGGATGCGTTCGAGGGTTTGGGCCAAGGCTTGATTTTGAAGCCTGTGGCCAGGTTGTGCGGCTTGGCTGCCACAGAGGTAGCAGTTCGAGTTGTTGAGCCGATTGAGACTTTCACGATTTTCGTTGAGTTTTTCAGCCTCCTTAAGGGTAAGTGGCCAACCAGCTTGCGCCAATTCTATGGCCGGTTGTACCAAACGCTGCCAAGGCAGTTTTCCCAAACGTTGGTGCAAGGCATGCATGCCGGCTACGGTTCCGGGAATGCCGGCTGCCATGGCACCTTCTGTGCTTTTTTTGTCAATGGGTTGGCCATTTTTGTCAACATACAGCTGCGCATCCAAGGAAGCCGGGGCTTGCTCGCGGTAATCGAGCGACAACAATTCGCCTTCTTCGGTGTGCAATAAGGCAAAACCCCCACCGCCAATGTTTCCGGCAATAGGAAACACCACCGCCAAGGCAAATTCGGCTGTAACGGCAGCGTCGAAGGCATTTCCGCCTTCTTGCAACACCTGAAGTGCAGCCGCCGTAGCCAACGGATGCGCCGTAACCACCATGCCCTCGCAAGCATAAAACGAAGGTGCCAGTGTAGCGTCTCCGCCCGACCGCAACTGCATGCTGAGCAAAATAAGCGCAACCAAAGAAGTTATCATAGATTACAAAAATAGGTGCTACGGCTGTAGTTGCACCACCACGCTTTGTTAGGCCGGTGCTAGCGGCTACCAGAAGTTTCGGATAAGAACTGCTGAACACTTTGCTGCAAGGCCGGAAAAAAAGCATTGAACTCTTCGCCAAAGGCCTGATAGTGCAATTGAAGAAATGCTGGTGCCTTTTCCATACCCGAGTCAAAGCGCGAACGGCGACTCATGCCTTCCATCACCCTTTGCAGGCCCGGCATGAGGGCGTATCCATTGAGCCAGTCGTGACGAATCATATAAGGCAACATATGGCGAGCACCTTGCGGCAATTGCTGCTCATGGGCTTGCAGCAAACCATAGGTCTTGTGGGTGAATTTAGGAAGCGGTTCAGGATGGTACGTTTGCCAATTGGTGGCCAAAAAATGATCATAATACACATCCACAATCACTGGTGCGTATTTGCCAAATTGGGAGCGCACCCTGGCTTTGCTTTGTTCTACCACGGGATGTGAATCGGTGAAATGATCGATATGCCGGTGTAAAGCAATGCCCTTTTGTACCCCGGGCGGCTGCAGTTGGTGCCTTTCGGGACCTTTGAGGTGGTCGGCCATGAAGTTGCCCAGCAATAGCTCTGTATCATCGCCCGAGAGGTACAAGTGTGCCAGGTAGTTCATGCCTGAAAGTAGCTAAAAGAATGGAAACAACGCATGTGATTTTTTTTACGCGTGAATGAACATTTTGGTTCAAAAGCATGTAATTTCAACCGTATGCACAAGGTGATATTGTTTTGGGGCTTGCTGTTGTTAACCGTAATGACCAACATGCGCGTAAAAGCAGGCGTTTTACCAACCGATACCACTAAAAAAGAAGGTTTTGCGGTCATTCCTTTGTTTTATTATACGCCCGATACCCGTTTCGCCTTGGGTGCCGCAGGAGTATATTATTTTCGTGCCAAAAGCACCCGCGAGGGAGTGCCTGAACCCAGGTTGTCGTATGTGCAGTTGCTGGGCGACTATACCCAAAACCGACAACTCGATGTTTGGGGTTTGTGGTCGGTATTTACAAATAACGAGGATTATTTATTGCGCGGTGAAGTACGCTTCCGCAACTTTCCCGACCGTTATTACGGAGTAGGTAACAATACCAGCGAGGCGCAAATGGAGCGCTATTCGTATGATTTGTTCAGCTTTAAAGCGCTTTTTATGCGCAAGTTTAACCGCTACTTTTTTGCGGGTTTCGATTACCAGTTGCGCAATGAATTTAACCTTCAAACCTTCGATGATAAAGAATTGGCAGCCGGAGGAGTGCCAGGTGCCCGTGGTGGCGTAGGTTCGGCTTTTGGTTTGGTGGGCACCTTCGACAGTCGCGACAATGTAATTAACGCCTACAAAGGACAGTTTTTCGAGTTTTCGTCGTACTTCTACAACGGCGCATTTGGCAGCACTTTCAATTTTTTGAATGTAAATGTGCTCTACAATACCTACCGAGAGATTAGGCCCGGCTGGATTTTGGCTACCAACAGCCGCATGAACCTCAATTACGGCGAAGTTCCCTTTTTAAGCATGGCCCGTGCGGGTGGCGAAGAAATGTTGCGTGGTTATGCCGCCAACCGTTACCGCGATCACCACTTTATAGGTTCGCAAGCCGAATTGCGTGTGCCTGTGTACAAACGCTTTGGTGTGGTAGGTTTTGCTGGCTTGGGGGAGGTTTTTCGCACACCGGCCGATATCAGGCTCGATCTACTGAAGTACAGCGTTGGCGGAGGAGTGCGTTATGCCCTCAACAAGTCGGAACGGCTCAACATCCGCCTCGATTATGGCTGGGGCCGTGGAAGCAGCAGCTTTTATTTCTCGGTGACAGAGGCATTTTAACGCAAACCCCGAAGAAGGGCAAGATTGTCGTTGGCGCTTGTCAGGTTTGGTGAATTAAACCGACCAATGTTTCAAATTTCCCCTCATGAAACAGCTTTTGATCTTCGCATTGTCGATTGTACTTCTCTCGGCCTGCCAAAAAATGGAAAATGCCATGCCTCAACCCCTTCCTGAAGTCGCATCGGGTTACAGTTTGGTGAGTTCTACCACTTTTTCTTCGCTCAACCGCTACAATGTTTCAGGCAAATTAGAGGTGTGGAAGAACGGCAATGCCTACGAATTCAGGTTCATCGATTTTCGTTCGAGCAACGGTCCTGATCTTGAGATTTTGTTAACGACGGGTCAGTCGGCAAATCCAGCGATAAATCTGGGTGAAATCCAAGGCATCGAAGGCAATTACATTTACAGATTCACCGATACCACGGGTACTATTGGCGACTTTTCGCATGTTTTGGTATGGTGTACCCGCTTTTCGGTGGCCTTTGGCATTGCGCCTTTTGCATCGGAATAAAGAAAGGTTGTGCTTGAAATGGCGGTCAGTAGTAAGCTAAGCAACCGACGCCATCCGTTATGCCTTCTGCTGAAGGCTTTTCGCTACAGTCGCTGCCCCTTCAGCATAACTCGTTACTGCAAATTCGGGAAAGGCTGCTTTGAACTTCTCGCTATTGAACAAATAAGGCTTTTCGAACTGGTACAACATCTCTTGGTTTTCGCGCAAAACGGGAATGAACCAACCCAGCATTTTCAACATGCCTTTACCAACCACTTGGTATTTGGGTTTAACGCCCAAGGCAGCAGCGGCAATTTCAACGAGCTCTTTGCCGGTGATGGCATTTTCGGGAGCAGGCAGGTGCCAAACCTGGTTGTAGGCCGAGGGGGTATTGCCTAACAAGGCTGTGGCTGCACCGGCGTTGGGGGTATACGAAAAAACGTGGGGTACTTGGTCGGCCACCAGCAGCTGCGCGCCTTTGCCTGCTGCCAAACGCTCAAAAACCATGATGTGCGCAAAGCTGGTTTTGTTGTGTGGACCATAAAAATCGGCCGCACGTACAATCATGGCATCGAGGCTGCGGCCCATGCGGTCGTGCAACAAGCGGGCAATTTGGGCACGCACTTCGCCTTTTTTACTGCAGGGGTTGTATGGCGTGGCTTCGGTCATGGGGCCATCAACCAAGCCATAGGCATACACATTGTCGAAAAAGACCAATTTGGCACCGGCCTTTTCACAAGCATCCAGCGCGTTTTGCATCACCACTGGCCACTGCTCGGCCCACAAACGGGCATTGTAGGTAAGTCCGGGCGTGAGGTAAACCACTTCGCTGCCTGCCATTGCTTCGGCCACTGCTTGCGCGTTGAGCAGGTCGGCGCTGCGGCTTTCGGCTCCTGCGGGGGCAGAACCTGCTTGCCTGCGTACTAATCGGAGCGGAATGTTTTGAGAAAGGAGCTGTTGTTGAAGGCTGTGGGCAATGACGCCCCCGGCGCCGAGGATGGTTTGCATGGTGTAGAATGAGCTACAAGTTTAGCAAATGCTGCACAAGTGATGATGAACTTAGGGTAAAAAATCTGCCTTTTATGGCCGAAGGTCCCTAAGCATGGTTTTCATGAGGCATAAAAAAAGCGCCGAAGCGCTTTTGGGTTGTTTGCTCTTTCAATGGAGCCGGCATTGGGGTTTTATTCAAGACAGTGCAACCACTGGCTCCAGTACTACCGCATGCGCAATGTCCCATTCGCCCAATAGCTGACGATGGATGTAGCATTTGTCAGCCTCTGAAATGAGCTGTTCACGTTGCGCCGTTGTGATCTGCCCTTCGATGTGAATGGCAACAGAAATACGCGTTTTTAAGCCTTCCGAAGTTCGCTGTACTTCTTGTTGTAATTCGGCCTGTACCTCACCAATGGTCCAGCCTTTCTGGCGTGCCATGTAGCGAATGGTGGCCACTTTGCACAAGGCCAAACCGCTCAGCACAAGTTCTGAGGGACTCATGCCCAGATCGGTTCCTTTGCTTTTAACAGGTTCGTCGCCAATGAGGCTGTGCTTGCCGTTCGTAAGGATGGTTTGATATCCTTCGGATAGGTTTTTTGCTTTGATGATGGTTGCCACGGGTTGTTGTTTTGTTAATTACCAAGTATAAATGAAGAATGGTTTGCTTACAATTCAGGCGCCAAAGGGAAGTCGATGGTAAAGCCGGTAAGGTTGTGCAAGTAGTTGCTGATGATTTTGTCGCCAATCACAATGACCACGTCAATCATGTTTGATTCGGAATAACCGGCGGCAAAAAATTGGGCTTTTGCAGCTTCATCGGCTTTGCCGCGATGGCGCACAACCGATTCGGTGAATTGCGCCAAGGCATCGAGTTTGGTATCGAATGTGGCGCGGCCCTGACGGATTTCCAAAATCTGTTCATCAGTAAAGCCATTCATTTTGCCCAAAGCGGTGTGGGCCGATTGACAGTAACGACAGCCGTTGATTTGGCTGGTGACCAAGTTGATGACTTCACGTTCTTTGGCGCGCAAGGTCGATTTGCGGTTTTGCAGCTGCAAGTAATCGCCCAATGCGGTTTCATTTTTAGCGTAATAAGCGTACAAATTCGGAACAAATCCTAAATTACTTTCGAGCTTGTCGAAAATGGCTTGGTTGGCAGGTGATACTTCTGCATGTGTGGGGACTTGAAATGTGTTCATTGTGTTTGATTTTTTGAAGGATTAAACAATGACACAAATTTCGCCCGGGGAAAGCGGGTGCTGTTAGGGCAAAATTCCCTTTGAATGGGCAATAATTCCCTTGCTTAAGGACAGTTGTTCTTAACAGCCTTACTCAGGCGAATTGGGCTTTGAATTCGCTTGCTGCCGTACCGGTCGCTTTTTTGAAAAAACGACTGAAGGTTTGTGGGTCTTCGAAGCCAAGCTCATAACCTATTTCAGAAATGGTTTTGTCGGTATAACGCAAGAGACGCCGGGCTTCCAATAGTTTTCTGTCGTGGATGAGCTGTAAAGGCGTTTTGTCGCTCCATTTCGCAAAGCTGTTGGCGAGCGTTTTAGGCGATTTGTGCATCAAATCGGCATAGGCTTTTACGGTGTGCAGCGATTTGAAGTGGGTTTCCACCAAATATTGGAAATCGCGTACCAAGTTGATTTCGGAAGGTGCCAGATGTTGGCCGGGCGTTTGGTTTTTGAATAAACGCGTGCTCAATATGATGAATCGTTTGAGCATCATTTGGAGCATGTCGAGTTGCAATTCGTCTTTCGAGTCCATTTCTACTTTGAACATGCGCCATAACAGTTCAAATTTTTCGGTTTCGGTTTCAGGAATTTGAAAAACTGGGAGCTCACTTGCATTGAAAAACAATAGTCCTTTGCAACTCACTTCTTGGTCGTGATCGAGCACACAGTAAAACTCCTTGTTGAAACGGATGAAGCGCAGTTGGTCGTGGCCATAAAAATGCATCTCCTTAAAATGGGTTAAACAACTGATGCTATTGTGTGCCAAATTCCGTGTAGTGCCGTCGGATGCGACGCGGCAATGGACACCTTGAACCCATACAAAAAGCAAAGGGAAATGTAAGCGGGCATCGAAATGAATGCGCAGTGCTTCGGTACTTTCCTGCAAGTATAAATGCTCGTGATTGGAACCTTCGAAAAACATCTTGAACATTAAAGTAAAAAAAGCGCCGAAGCGCTTTTTCTTTTATTCCGATTTGAGGAGAGGCAACTGCATGGCCCTGTCGGCTTGCACCACACGCAGTTGGTACAGGCCAGCGGCAAATCCTTGTAAGCCGATGTTTTGCAACAAACGTTCATCGGCCACTGCCACGGTTTCTTGCCACAATACCCTGCCTTGCAAATCGAGCAGGCTGAGCTGCAGTGGCTGACCGCTGCGTAATCCGGCCAAATCTAATTGGGTATGGCCCGCAGCAGGATTGGGATACAAGCGAGCCTGTAAACCGCCTACTTCTTTGACCGAAGTTGCAAATGCCTGCACCGTTTTGGTGATGGTATCGCTGCTGCATGGATTGGTAGTGATCAAACGCACCTCATACATGTTTGAAACGGCATAAGTATGGGCAGGGTTCATCAGGTTTGAAGTATTGCCATCGCCAAACTCCCAACGATAACTTACGCCATGTTGACTTTGGTTGGTGAAGCTAACTTGGGCGCCCGAAGCGGTGAAGCTGAAGTCGCTAATGGGCTCAGCGGCAACTACTGCTGGTAAAATGGCCTGCTGCGTACCGTTAGGGCCGTTTACAGTGAGTACCACATTGCGGCTGCCTGCGGTGCTGTATTGAACATTGTGCGGACCAGCACCCGTGGCGGTAGGAGGCGTGGCGCCGGTGCCAAAACTCCAGGTTTGGGTGGTGATGCTGCCCGTGCTGGTGCTTTCGAAGGTAAGCGTGCCACCCAAACAAGCATTTCCTCCGATATTGAAGCCAGCTACAATGCCTGTACCGCTGTTCACCCGGAAGTTGGTGAGATATAAATTATTGCCGTAGCCATTGATGCCCACAAACTTAATGCGGATACGGTTGCCCACAAAAGAGCTCAAATCGAGGCTATCGGTACGCCAGTGACTCACCAAGCTGGGGGTAAAGGCCGAAGTCAAGGTGCCAGCCGTAGCCAATTGAGCCCCTTGTTTGAAGTAGGCCGATGGTGCGTAGGTAAGTCCGCAGTCGCTAGAAATTTCAATACGCAATCCATCAAACAAAGTGGTGCTGTACTGCGCATAGGCCACATCAAAGGTGAGCAAGGGCGAGCTAACACCGGTGGTAAGGTCAATCACCGGGCTGATAAGCTCATCGATTTGTCCCGCTGCATTGTAACTGAAGAAATTGATCCAAGCCATACCCGTGCTGGTGCCTGCCGGACCACTGCCCGTGCGGAACTGCCAGGTGCTGGCGTTGTCGGGATTCACCAAGCCCCAATTAGAAGGCAGAGCATTGCCGGCAAAATTCTGTAGCTGGGGCAAAGTTAGTCCATTGCCCACAATTACGTGATTGGGGCGAACCAAAGTGTCGGAGCCGAAAGTATTCGACGCTATGAGTTGAACAGTATAACTTCCATTGGCCTGGAATTGCACTTGGGGTGCTTGGCTGGTGTCGCTGGTGCCGTTTACGTAGGTGAAACCGGCCGGACTGATACTCCAACGCCAGCTGGTGGCGAGGTTCAGCGACTGATCTACCAAGGTAATGGTTTGATTCACGCAAGCAGACGTTACGCTGGCCTGGAAACCCGCAGCTGGACGGGCCTGGCAGCCAAAGGTGGTGTTGAGCGGCTTCATGATGGCAATGGTACGGCGGCCGCGTAAATTATTGGCACCAATGGGAGCTACCGCAAAGTACTCGGTATCGCTGGGAGTAGTGCCTGTAATGATAAAGTTGGTGGCTGTGGTTGTGCCAACAGAATCCATGTATCGCTGGCCCAAGCGATACACAATGTAGCCCGTGGCACCGTTCACTGGGTTCCAGCTCAAGCCGGCATCGTTGGTACAGATGTACGAAAAGGCCACATTCGTTACCAAGGGCGAAATGCTGAAGGTTTGTTCCGATTGGCCGGTAATGGTGCCATTGGTTACACGCACCAATACCTGGCCGCTGATGCCCTGAGGTACTGTCCATGAAACGTGACGAACGGTATTGGCCAAATTGGTGGCAATGTTCGTCCAGCTGGTGCCATTGTTGGTGCTGAATTGTACGTTAAAGGTGCCGCTTACCCCGGTGGCATCCCACCTGATTAATTCTACTTCGCCTGGTACAAATCCTTCTCCACCCATGGGGTAGGTTACTACAATTTGTTCGGTATACCATTCGTAAACCACCCAATAGCGCTGGGGGCCAACAGGCACAGCGCTACCAAGCACTTGAACCGTGTAATTGCCGGGGGCTGGATTGGTGAGGGTTACCTGTTCTACATTATTAAGCGTGTCGATACTGCGTATGGCTGCACTGTTGAGTGCCGCCACGGTAGGCGTGGGGTTTAGCACCCAAGGCAACCAACTGGTGTTTCCTGGCGCGACCAATCGCATATCGAGGTTGTTCACCAGCGCGCGTGTAGCATTGGCTGCGCCAGCTTTATCGGCCCAGTACACCATCACACGCAGCTCTTTCACATTCGACGGCACATCTATTTGGTGCACCAAGCTATCACCTTGAGAAATCACCCCGGTGAAATACCGGTTTTGCTCGAGGGTTTGTACCGCCCGCAAAGCATTCACCCGGCCCCAGCCAAATCGGAAATCGGGACCAGGATTGCCCAAGTCTTCGGCTGTGTTTAACATCACGGCTTTGATAAGGGCCGATGGTGGAATGGAGTCGTTATTAAGCGCACGGTAGGCATGGCTCAATTGGGCATATATACCAGCAATGCCTGGCGATGCTGCTGAGGTTCCGCCGCCTACCAAATAAGTGTTGTTGGGACCGGTCGACATTTGGTTGAAGCCATTGGCGGCAATGTCGGGCTTAATGCGGCCATCGCGCGCAGGGCCACGGCTGCTGGAGTTTTCGAGTTGGTCGGTATTGCGCAAATTGGCCACCGCCATCACGTTTTTAGCAGCTTTGTAACCTCCGGTGATGTTGCCCCAGCCGGCTCCTGCACCATAACCATGGTCGGAGGTGCCTGCATTACCTGCCGAAAACACGTGCATGAGCATGGTGTTGTTGCGAATTTGGTCATCGATGGTGGCCGCATCGGCGGTGTAAATGCCACCATTGCCTTGGCTGTACGAGGTGGAAGTAATGGTGGTGCCCAAGGCGGTATAATTGGCAGGTGCCGTAACCACGTGGGGATAACCAGAAATTCCATACATATGCAAATAGGTGCCTGGTGCCATGCCCATCATATTGGGGTTGAGGTTGGCAGCACCAAGGGCAATGCCTGCCACCATATCTCCATGTGTGTTGCCCGCCGCAAAATTGGTGGTGTATTGGGTGAGTCGGCCTTTGAAGTCGATGTGTGGACCAATAGCGCCATCGTCGGCAATGCCCATTACTACGCCTTGGCCACTGTAACGCCGACCGCCGCTCATCAAATTGTCGATGGTATGGCTGCGGTGCAACGAACGACCTTCGCGGTCTTCGGGTTCGCCCAATGGGGCGGCAGGTTCAATGAATTGCACGGCGGGGTGTGATGCCAGTTTTTGTAGATCGCGTTCGTCGACCCAAGCACTTACCAGGTGGTCGCTGTAACGATTTTTAGCCGGTTGAAACCTGATTTCGCGCCACAAACTCAGGTTCAGTTTTTCGAGCGGAATGCCGTTAAAGGGCAAAATGCTCACGAGCACTTGGCGCCCTTGTCGTTCGAGCGGACGGAATGCATCGGCTTTCACCAAAGCCTCGTCGAACTTGGCAATGGTGGGAATGGCTTGCAGGCTGAGAATGCCTTTGTTGGCCAGTTGCTGCACCGACCAACCCGCAGGTGCGGATGCGAAATAGGCTTTTTCGGGAATGTAGGCCTCAAACACCAAACCGCTTTCACGCAGGGCATCGTACTGAGCTTGGCTCAGGAAATCTTGGAAACGCAGCAAAAAATATTTGCGGCCTTCGAAGGCTGGAATAGCCTGCCAATGGCTGGTAAGTTGGGCAGCAGAAGTGCTTTGCGTTTTTACGTCTCCACCCCTAAAACGCAGCGGCGGCAGTTCGCTGGCCTGGCTGAAACCAATGCCAATCAACAGTAGTAAAGCGGTCAATTTGAAGCGCATACAAAAATTACAGGTGAGGAATAAGTGACGAATATACGTATAAAATGAAAAGTCCGAAGTGTTTTGCTGCTTCGGACTGCACTGATACTGAAAGATTTAGGTGCCTTTTTTGTTATTCCAGCATCTTTACCTCGGCCAACAATTGCTCGGCCGTGCGGAAGCCCACCATTTTACGCAGCACATTGCCTTTGGCGTCGAGTATGTAAAGTGTAGGGTAAGCAGTAAGTTGAAGCTTTTGCGCAAGGGCTGGGCCTTCGCCTTTTTCACCGTCGATGGCAATGCTCACAAAACGCTTGTTGAAGTATTCGCCAACGGCCGCATCTTTGAAGGTGGTGGCCTTCAAGCGTTTGCACGGACCGCACCACACGGCATAAATGTCGAGGAAAACCAATTTATTTTCTTTTCCAGCTTGGGCCAATGCCTGATCGAGTTTGCCTTCGAAAAAGGTGATGCCCTGTTCGGCTGGCTGTGAATGGCTGGTGGTAGAACTCAACTCAATGCCGATAAACAGCACCAAGAGAAGCAGCGGAAGAGGAAGGAGGTTTTTGAGTCGCATCATTCAAAGATAAGTACTTCTTTTTTAACTGGTTGTGAAGAATGCTTTACAGTGCATTCAGGATGTCGGCCACCGAGCTGCGTTTTTTGTAATCGTGCTCAAAATGGCGCCAAATCACCTCGCCTTGCTGGTTGATGAGGAAACTGGCCGGGATGGGCAACAGCTCCCGAGGGTCGTTGTGAGCAGCAGCCATGTTGGCCTTGGCCCGTTGGTTGTAGCGGTTTTTCACTTCGCTGCCGGGGTCGAACAATACATCGAATGCTCGGGCGGTGGCGTAACCCGCATCGTACAAAAAGGTGAAGCCGCCACCCGTTTTGTCGACCATGGTACGCAGGTAGTCGGGCTGTTCGGGACTAATAGCCACCACCGTTACACCTTTGGCCTTTAGCAGTTCGAGGCTGTCGTTGATGGCGCTGAGGTGTTTGTTGCAATAGGGGCACCATTGACCGCGGTAGAACACCACGAGCAGGGGGCCTTTTTGGAGGACTTCGGCACTGTTAAAAGGCAGGCTGTCTTGGTTGACCAATTGGATCTGCGGCGCTTCGGCACCAATGGCCAGACCGCGGGTTTCGTTTTCGGCTTTGGTTTGGGCCATGCTTGGCATGGAGGCCAGCAGTAACAGCAGGAGGGTGATGGTTTTTTTCATGTTCTTTCGTGTGACTGAGGGATAGGTCGGAAGCCGAGGCTGTTCCTGACAGGCACTACGATATTTCTTTCAGCCTTTTGAGCATAGCAGCCTTGCGTTCATCGGAAAGTTTGTAGACGGTACTTTGCGCGGCTTGCATGGCCTCGTCGATGAGTGCGCTGTGCTGCTCGTAGGTTTTGCATACGGCGCACAAACGCTGGTGCCAACTCAAACGCCATTGTTGCCAAAAAGGCAGTCCTTGCGTCAGCTTGCGTTCGACCAATAAGGTAGCTTGCCGACAATTCATTTGGAAAAAGCTCATAACCATCTCAAACCCGTTTAAACCAGGCTTTTTGCAAGCATTGCTGCATGCTCAATTTGGCCCGGTGGTTGATTTGCCAAAAGTTGGTCGGGCTGATTTGCAAATCCTGACAAAGTTGTTTGGTTTCTTTGTCGCTCAGGTATTTGCCTTCCAATACGGCCCGCCAAAGGGCGGGTAATTTATCGAGGCACAGGGCCAACACCTTTAAAAAATCGGCATTGTCGAGCAAATGCGGCTCCTCTTCGTGTGCGGCTGGGGGGATGGTGGTTGCCGTCCACTGACCGTTTTCGGTAAAAACATGCGCCTCAAAACCTGTATCATCGCCTTCGCGCACCGTTTGCTGCCGGTATTTTTGGCGGTAGTAGTCGGTGATTTTATGCCGCAAAATACCAATGAGCCAGGTGCGTACCTGACTTTGGGCTTCAAAGGGCCGGGCGTTGCGGATCACGGCTTCAAAGGTGTCTTGCACCAAATCGGCCGCCAAATCGGCATCGTTGGTTTTAACCAGGGCGTACTGAAAAAGCGCATCGCCGTGGTCGTTCAGCCAGCGTTCGATGGGGAGTGGGGTGTTGGGCATGCCGGTTTCAAAGAAGCGGCAGAAAGGGGAGAATTACAAATAAATTCTCCGCAATCTGGCAGTTGTGTCGGCAGGCGGCGTTCGGTAATCAGCAAACAGCTTAGGGCACTTGGCAAACAGTGATTAGCCGACCGCCGATTGCGGAAAGCCAACCGACTACCTTAAATCACTTGTTTTTCTTTTCAGCGGTCATCTCATGCTTGTTGAAATTCCGGATGACACTCTTAAAAAATCATTTTTATTTCAGAACTTTGATAGGCACACAGCATATCATTCATCAACCAGCATTCCATGGGCTTACAATATTTGAGTGACAGCAAGGGAGAAACCACTGGTGTTTTTATCCCCATAACTGAGTGGAATGAACTCAAGCTTAAATACGAGGAACTGTCGTTGCTCGATATACCTGCATGGCAAATGCAGGAAGTGGCGGAGAGGATGGAGGCCTATCGCAAGGCGCCCCAATCAGCATCTAATGCCGATGAATTTTTAGATGCTTTAGAGCGCCAGCCATGAAGTTTTCGGTTGACATTTTGGATGCTGCTAAAACCGATATCCGAAATGCCTTTGATTGGTATGAACAAAAACAGCCCGGTTTGGGCAAACGATTCATTCAGGAAGTTCGCGCTAAATTTCGTTACATCCAACACAATCCCTTTGCCGCGCCCATGCGATATGGGGAGATGCGTTGTGCGGTAATTGATGTTTTTCCTTACATGGTGCATTTTACAGTTGATGAACACCATCATAGGGTCATTGTTGCAGCTGTTTTCCATACAGCCTTGAATCCTTCAAAGTGGGAAAACAAGTCAATCGGCGGCGAATAATGATGTTGCTGGCAGCCTAATTAGCCATATTTCACCACTCAATTCAACTGCATTTCAAAAGCATTTTGCCAAAGCAGCTTGGTAAAAGCCATACGCACCAGAGAAAAAAATTTAACATGCTGTCAGGTTTCGCCTCTTAGCGCGACTTACCCTTGTGTCGCAAGCCAGCACCTCACCTCAAAACCTGCATATCGCATGAAAAAATTGCTTTTTACCTGCCTGTTGGCGGGAATGTACTTCCACTCTGGCGCTCAAGCGGTGAATGCCCTGCGCCTTACCGGCGGCTTTGGTAGCGGCGAAATCGCCCTCAGCCTCGATGGCAATCGACTGCACCAACTGGGCAAAAACGACAAATTTTTACTGGGCTATGGCGTCCGCTTTACCCATTTTGGCGGCGGAACGGTGAATTACCTCACGGCACCGGCTTCGCTCACCACCGAAGGCATCAGCGATACCTTGGCGCTGGCGAGTCCGCGTGTGTATAGCCTCAATGCTTTTGTTCAATTGGGTTATCAGTTCAACGCCAAGTGGTCGGCTACTTTCGACATCGATGTAGTGGGCGCCAGCTTTGGTGCTGAGCGCAGCGGTACCTTTGGCAGCACCGAAGACCCGCGCTTCAACGGTTTGCAAAGTGGCAGTCCCACCACTTTGAATTTGTTGTTGGTGGGCGACAACGACATTGGCAGCCTCAATTCAAACTTTAGCCTGCGTTACCTCGTTCATGAAAAATGGCAAGTGCAGGCAGGTTACCAGTTTTTGTTCACCGAGTACACCACCAAGGCGGTACTGGCCAACGACAACGACCGCTTCCGCCGCAAAAGTGGTTTGCTCATGCTGGGAATTCAATACCAACTCTGATGCGCATTTTTCTGTTTTTGGCGTGCTTGCTGCTTGGGCAAGTCGCTATGGGTCAATCCAACCAACAAGCCTGGGAAGCCGTTCAAACGAGGGTCAGCTTTGTGATCGAAAATGCTGGCTTGGAAGTCAATGGCAAGTTTAGTCAGGTCACCGGTCAATTTGTAACCGATGCCGCCGGCAAACAACCTGTGCTGGTTACCGGCAGTGCCCAGGTAAAAAGCATCGATACGGGCATCGGTCTGCGCGACCGGCACTTACAAGGCAAAGACTACTTTTTTGCCAGTCAGCACCCCGAGTTGCGCATGCAGCTGTTGGGCATTGAAGGCAACAAAGCCCTTTTTGCGGTCATTATCCGCGGTAAAACCAAAAGCCTGCTGGTTCCGTATGTATGGCAGCAGCAAGCCGGCAAAGGCCAATTTAAGTGCAGTTTTACCCTCAACCGCCGCGATTTTGGTGTAGGAGGAAGCTCACTTCTCATGGCCGATGAGGTGGCTGTGTCCATTGAACTCGATTTGCGTAAAAAACCATGAACACCCTTACTTTCGAAAGCCTCCAAAGCTTGCAACAACTGCGCGAACTGCTTTTGCAGCTGAGCGATGCCGAATACCAACACCCCCATCCTTGCTATTTTGGTGGCACAGTGGGCAAACACACCCGCCACATCCTGGAGTTTTACCAGCAGTTGCTATCGGCACGCGATGCGGTACATTACGACAACCGCCGGCGCGATTTGTGCTTGGAAAGTTCGGTGCAGTCCGCCCTTGACGCACTCGATACCGTTGCCCGTTACTTGGCCACCGGCTGCGACGAACGGCCCTTGCAAGTAGATGCCGATGTTTTTGCCGATGGCCTGCCCGCCAACAGCAGCTATATGCGCGAACTTTTTTATGCTTACGAACATACCGTGCACCACATGGCCTTGCTGCGGGTGGGGGCGTACAGCGCTTTTCCGCATTTGCAATTTCCTGCGAATTTTGGCGTAGCTTATGCCACCCAAAAACACCAGCAGGCATGTGTACAGTAAGTTTTTTCAAGCAAGCCGATGGCGGATTTGTGTTTACCAGCAACCGCGACGAAACCCCGCTGCGGCCCGCCGATGCACCCGCTAAACACCAATACGATCGCGGCACCTGGTACGGTCCGCGCGACCCCAAGGCCGGCGGCACTTGGTTTGGCACCAATTTGCAAACCACCGTTTGTGTGCTCAACGGGGCATTCATAAAACACCAACACCGCCCGCCTTACCGCCGCAGCCGGGGCATATTGGTGCCAGCAGTTTTGCAAGCCGAATCGCCAGCTGCTTTTGCCGCTTATTACGATTTTGAAGGCATGGAGCCCTTTACCTTGTTGGTGATTGAACATGCCGGCGAGCTCAAGGCGCTGCACGAAATGCGTTGGGACGAACAGCAGCTGCATCATCGCCAACTGCCGCTCGACGAGCCGGTTTGGTGGCAATCGGCCACGCTCTACAATGCCGAGCAGGCCGCATTGCGTTCGCGCTGGTTCGAAAGCTGGCTTGCAAAGCGCGTAACGCCCCCCACGCTCGAAGAAGCCATGCATTTTCACGCCAACGCCGGCGATGTTGGGCCCGAACTCAACTTGCGCATGGACCGCGGACAGGTAAAAACCACCAGCATTACTTCGCTGCAATGGTCGCCCCAATCGGCCCGCATGCATTATTTCGATTTGTTGCAAGATGCCCAACACTCCCTCGTCCTTTTTTGACAGGCGGCGCAGCACCAAGCTCAGGCCTTCGGAATTCTGGCCCGATTTGCTCTGGCAAGTGCCGTTATTTTTACAAGGACTTGGCCTCGGTTTGCTGCGGGGTAGTCCGAATTGGTTTGTGCGTGCCAATCCGGGCATGCCCTGGGGCGGCATGTTCGACGCCCCCAAAAGCAGCATTTTGCAACAATTGCGACCACAGAACCGCCCACAAGGGCAGTTGATTCAGCATGAAAACGGCATTCCGGCAGTTCCGGCTGGCTTACAGTTTCCGCTCATCGTGAAGCCCGATGCCGGCGAACGGGGCAGGGGCGTATACAAAATCGGCGATCAAGCAGCCTGGACGTCCCTTTGGCAGCAGTCGGCACCTGGTGCCTACCTCGTGCAAAACTTCGTGCCAGCACCTTACGAATTTGGGGTGTTTGTGATCCGCAACGAGTTGGGTCGTCTCCGCATCCATTCGCTTACCTGGAAATTGCCTTTGGGCGTGGTGGGCGATGGCCACAGCAGCCTCGAACAACTGCTGGCGGCCCATCGGCGTGCACAGCGTTTCAAGCGTTTTTGGCCTTCCTTTGCACCAAGCGAGTTGGCTTCCGTGCCTGTAGCTGGTGCCTTTGTTCCCCTCCATTTTTCGGGCAATCACAGCCGGGGTGCCACCTTTTTAAATGCCCAAAGTTTGATTGATGCCGATATGGAAGCTGCTTTCAACGATTTATTGGCGCCTTTGGAAGGTTTTTACTACGGTCGGCTCGATGCCATGGTAGCTGAACCTGCTGATTTGCGCCATTCCGCTCGCATCCAGGTGCTCGAAATCAACGGAGCCAATGCCGAACCAGCCCATGTGTACGATCCCGATGGGAGTTGGTGGGCGGGCTTACTTGAGCATTTTCGTTTTCAGCGCATGATGTGGCGGGTAGCCAACCGCAACTTGAAGGCTGGCGCCAAAGCACCCACAATATGGGCCACTTGGCAGGCTTTGAAGGCTTATCAACAAAGGCCTCGAACAACTTTCTAAACAAATATTTGTTCTGTTTTTTTAGCGCTCGTAAATTGTTCGCATGCTTGTAGCCTACCCTTGGCAAAACCCTGTTTTCCGTCATTTGCGCTTTCCTTTTTCATGGTTTTTACTGCCCGCTTTTCTCATGGGCTGGCTCATGGTACCCAATGCCGATGCCGAGCGGGTGTGGCAGCTGGCCTTGGTATTGCACCTGCTGGTGTACCCGAGCAGCAATGCCTTCAACAGCTGGCAAGACCGCGATGAGGGTCCCATTGGCGGCATGGAACGTCCGCCCCAAGCGCCCGAGGCCATCCGTTGGTGGAGTTTGGCTTTTGATGTGCTGGCCGTTGGGCTTTGCAGCTATTGGTGGGGCCCCTTGGGTTTGGGCATCCTCGCTTATATTTTGGCTTCGCGGGCATACAGTTGGCGGCCGCTGCGCCTGAAAAAATATCCCTGGGGTGGCTTTTTCACAGTGGTTTTGTTCCAAGGTCCCTGGGTAATGCTGCTCTGCGCCGCCTATTTGCCCAATCAGCCATTTGTGTGGGAGCAATTGGCAGCACCTGGCGCCTGGTATTTGGCCTCGGCCTTGGTGCTGGGGGGCACCTATCCTCTTACCCAGGTGTACCAGCATGCGGCCGACAAAGCCGATGGGGTGTTGAGCCTGAGCGCCTGGTTGGGTGTGAGAGGCACCTTTCGTTTCAGTGCGGCAGCTTTTGCACTGGCCGGACCCTTTTTGCTGCTGCCCCTCTGGCTCAACGGCCGAACCGAAGCTTTGCTATTGCTCAGCCTGGCCTTGCTACCCACTCTTTTTTGGTTTTTCAGCTGGTGGCAAAAAGTGCAACGCGATGAAGCTGCCGCCAACTTCAAAAACACCATGATCATGAATGTGGTGGCCTCGTCTTCGCTCAATGTGGCTTTGTTGCTGGTAGGGGGGCTGGGACTATGAGTTACCTCTTGGGCATCAACACCGCCCTGCCTGCGCATGCCATCAACAAAGCCGATTTTGCCCGATTTGTGGCCGAACAGTCGGGTGCCGATGAAAATACCCTCCGCAAACTGCGCTGGCTGGCAGAAAAAACCGCCATCGAAACGCGTTATGCCGCTTTGCCCGATTACCAGGATGCCTTGTCGGCCCGCTTGTATTACCACCACGGGCAAGTGCACCGGGCCACGGTGAGGGAGCGCATGGATTTGTATGCCGAACTGGCCCTCGATTTGTCGTTGCACGCAGCTGCTCCTTTGGTAGAGCAATTTGGCAAGCCCACCCATGTGGTGTACACTTCGTGCACTGGACTTTCGGCGCCGGGCTTGGAGATGAGCTTGTTGCGTGCGTTGGGTTTATCGCCCCAAACCTTTCGTCATACCGTCAATTTTATGGGTTGCTATGCCGCAGTGCATGCTTTGCGCACGGCCCATTACATCTGCCTGGCCGAGCCCGATGCCCGGGTGCTGCTGGTGTGCACCGAATTGTGCAGCCTGCACTACCAAGATGCCCTGCACGACGATGCCCTGCTGGCCAACCTGCTATTTGGCGATGGTTCGGCAGCGGTGTACATGACCGGCGAAGCGGGGGCGGCCGGTGCCTTGCTGCAATGGCAGGGTTTCCATGCCGAACTGCTACCCGAAGGCCAGGCTGATATGAGTTGGGCCTTGGGCGAAGGCAGTTTCGACATGCGTTTGAGCAGTTATGTGCCCCAGTTGTTGTCGGCACACTTGCAACAAGGCCTCGATGCCGCTGCTGCCCGCTGGCAAAGGCCCATCGATGCTTCATGGGCTTGGGCCCTGCACCCCGGTGGCAAAACCATCCTTGATGTGCTGGCCAAACAGCTGGCTTTGAACGAAGCGCAAATGGCTGCCTCGCGCGAGGTGTTACGTAATTGTGGCAATATGTCGTCGGCCTCGGTGCTTTTTGTATTGCAAAAAATACTGCAGCAGGAAAGGGAGGACCAACAGCCCCTTTTGCTGGCTGCTTTTGGTCCGGGTTTGAGCATGGAAATGGCCTATGGCATCCAACTAAACCAACAGCACACATGCGTATTTGGCATTATCCATCCCGCTCGCCACGCGAAGAGCTGCTCGATGCAGCCGATTTGCCGGTGGCCGCCTTGCACCGCAACCTGCATGAGTTGGCCTTGGTGAACCGCTGGCTGGGTGGTTACCGCATTTCGGAATTGGCTTTGCAAGAAATACAGCGACATTTTGCCTTTCATACGCTCATCGACATAGGCACCGGCGGGGGCGATACCCTGCAACGTTTGGTGGCGCATTTGCCAAAGGGGGTGGGTGCCGAAGGCTGGGATTTGAAAGCCGATTGTATTGCCTACGCCCAAAAGCACCATGCGCATGAACGTATCCGCTGGGTGGTGGGCGATTTCAGAGATGCCCTGCGCAGCCGCCCACCGGGGGTGCTTTTCCATGCGTCTCTGTTTTTTCACCATTTTCCCGATGCAGTTATCCGCGATTTTGTGGCAGAGATTGTAGGTGCTGGCCATGCCCTCATTGTGAACGACCTGGAGCGGCACCGATTTGCCCGCCACAGCATTGCGGCCATCACCCGCTTGTGGCCAGGCGCCTCGTATTTGGTGCGAAACGACGCACCCTTAAGCGTAGAGCGGGCTTTTTTGCGAGCCGATTGGCAGCACTTGCTCGCCCACATCCCCAACATCCGATACACCTTGAAATACCGCCGCATGTTCCGCCACCAGCTGTGCATCTGGCCTTCGACCGCGTCTTTAAGCAACTCTCCACTGGCCCTATGAAAACCTTTGGCAGCATCTTATTGGGCTTTAAAATCGCGTCCTCCGGTCGGCGCGCCAGCGTTGGCCGACACCTTTGCGGCCTGAATTGCCGCAGGATTTTGCCTGCACCGGCGACGAAGGTTCTGCGTCAGCCTTCCAATTCTCTGCGCCTCTGCGGTTTAACCACCCATACCCCATGAAGTACGACCTCGTCATCATTGGCGGCGGCCTGGCTGGCTTGGCCCTCGCCATACTCGAAGCACGTGCCGGCCAACATGTGCTCCTTTGCGAGCAAAAACACTATCCTTACCACAAAGTCTGCGGCGAATACATCAGTTACGAAAGCCACGCTTTTTTGCAGCATTTGGGCGTTCCCTTATCCGATTGGCAGCTGCCCGATATCAAACGATTAAAGCTAACCGTGCCTCAATACGAGTTGGAGCTTGGCTTGCCACTGGGTGGTTTCGGACTCAGCCGGCATTTGCTCGACAGCACCTTGGCCCATTTGGCCCGCCAAGCGGGCGTTACTGTTTTGGAAGGTTGCAAGGTACATGGGGTGAGCGGACCCATTGGCAACCGTTTGGTGCAAAGCAGCGCAGGTGAATTTTCAGCTTTTTGGGTAGCAGGCAGTTGGGGTCGGCGCTCGGCGCTGTACAAACAATCTCCTCAAAAGCGCAATTATGTGGGTGTAAAGTGGCATTTAAGCGGACCGCTGCCCAACGACCTCATTGCCTTGCATACGTTTTCGGGCGGTTACGCTGGCATGTCGCGCATAGAAAACGATTTGAGTTGTTTCTGCTATTTGGTAGATGCCCGTCGTTTGAAAGCCGCAGGCAGTATCGCACAGCTTGAAACGGAAATAAAGCGCGAAAACCCGCATTTGGCGCAGATGTTGGCGCCCATGCAAGCCGTTTGGGACGAGCCCCAAAGCATATCGCAAGTCACCTTTTTGCCCAAAAGCAGGCTGCACGAGGGCGTACTTTTGTTGGGCGATGCAGCCGGAAGCATTGCACCCCTAGCAGGCAATGGCATGAGCATGGCCTTGCATGCTGCCTGGCTCTTGCATCAATGCTGGGAAAAAAGAGGTAGGTCGGCCAGCGCTTTCCTCGAGCTGGCCGCCGAATACGACCAACAATGGCGCAAGCATTTTCAATTGCGTACGGGGGTGAGCTACCGTTTGCAAGGCGCGTTCGGACAAGTAAAGCCAGCTACCTTACTCTTCAAAACTGTGGGCAAGGTGCCATTTTTGGGCAAAACACTGGCAAGGTTAACGCACGGCGCAGCCTTTGGTCCTCACAAATAACCCACCCACCACTTGCCGGCGTTCCGCTTTTTAAAACGGCTCCAGTAGAGGCTCATGGGGTAGAGCAAGCCCACAATTCCCAACCAAATGAGGTAGGTGCTGCCCAATGAAAAGCCATAGCCTTTGAGTTGTGGCTCGTAGCTCACCCAGCCTTGCAGCAGCATGGATTGCCAGCCAAAACCAGTGAATTCGGCGGCCAGCATGGCCAAAAGGTGAATCACGTACAAATGCACCACGTAATAAAACAAGGGTACGCTGCCAATCACGGCCAGTGCTTTGGCCAGGCGTTCTTGTCCGTTAAGGCGCTCCAAAGCGGCAAGGAGCAACCAAATGGGTCCCAAAGTCATGAGTAAATACAGCAGCGAAGGCGGATATTTGGTGGTGTTGAGCAGTGAGAGGAAGCTGAAAATATTTTGGTCGTAGCGCATCAGCGGGATAGGTTCGCCGTATACATCGGCCAAACGAAGCAGTACAAACAGCACCACCGCCAGGTAGCCGGCATTGCTTAGCCAGCGGCGGCGCAAATCGGCCGGAAAATGCGGGGCAAACCAACTGCCCATGGCAAATCCCAACAGCATCACACCCAGCCATGGCAGGAGGGGATAGGCTGCAAAAATGCTGGCCTCGCCATAGGCAAAGTAGCCGTTTTGGTGGACAACCGCCCACAGCACCGTTCGCCAGCTGTTGCCCTGCAGTTGAAAGGCATCGAGCAGGTTGTGGCCAAAAACGATGGCCAAGCCCATCATCCAAATCCAGCGCATGGGCAGTCGGCTCAAGCCAGCCAAGCAAACCATGCTCAGGCCTAGCACCCAAATCACAATCAGCAGCACATCGTGCAAGGCAAATTGAAAGTACCAGGCGAAGTTGAGCACGGTAAGTTCGAGGAAGATGAGCCACAAGCCGCGTGTCCACAAAAAACGCGAAAGGGCCTCTTTGCCGTGCTTTTTGCCGTAGAGATAGGCCGATGAGCCAGCGAGCCACACAAAGGCAGGGGCACAAAAATGCGTGATCCAACGGGTAAGGAAGGTGGCGGCACTGGCTTGGTCCAAATCGGTGGGTTCAAACAAAAAGGCATCGGCATGAAAATAATCGCGCACATGGTCGAGCGCCATGATCACCATCACCAGGCCACGCATTACATCGAGCGACAACAGGCGGTTTGGTTGGGGCAAAAGGTTGGTCATACGAGCAATGATTGAATGGATGGCCGAATGCAATTTGGACGCAAAAAACCAAATTTTATCGGCTTTTTATCACAACTGCGCCAAAAGCCGAAGGCTGTGTTCTCTGTGTGCTCCGCAGGAAGTGCGCAGCACGCACCAGCAAAAGGCTCCGATGCCTCGGCGCTGCGTGCAGTGGCTAGTTGCACCGAAAATCGCTGCATGGATACTTGCATCAGCATATCATTATAGTGCTGAAGAAGGGGTATAAGGTGAATTTCTCCTTGCCTCTGCGGTTTTTTTGGTTGTACTGCCGAAATGCCCATGTAGTCAGCCCTTTCGCATCAATCCATGCCTTTGGTCAACGCGCGTACCCACTTTTTATCGGCCCAAAAATGCCTTGCCACCACCCGCGCAATGGTGTACACCGGAATGGCCGCCAGCATGCCGGCCAAACCAAACAAACTGCCGGCCACCAGCACCACCAAAAATATTTCGAGGGGATGCGCCTGCACACTTTTCGAAAAAATGATGGGTTGCAACAGCAGGTTGTCGGTAAGTTGAACCACTACAAATACACCCAGCACCTTGGCGGCATAGCCTATCAAGTCGATCTCGCTGCCGGCGTTGAGTTCGGCGGTGAGGGCAATGAACAAACCCAAACTGCCACCCAAATATGGGCCCACATAGGGGATGAGGTTGAATATACCCGCCAAAATGCCCAGGGTGAGGGCGTAATCAACGCCCAGCAGCCGCAATCCGCTGGCCACCAGTACGGCCACTATGCTCATTTGAATGAGTAAACCCACAAAATAGCGCGTGAGCAGCTGCCTGCTTTGGTGCATGGCCTGTTGCATGGCCGGCAAGCGTTCGTCGGGGGTAAAGGCGCGGATGACTCGACCTGCCAAGCCCGCATCGCGTAAAAAATAGAAGCTCATGAAACCAATGCTGAAGGCGGCGACCAACAAATCGACCGTAAAACCGATGATTCCGCTGAAATAATTGCCCAATTCGTTGATCGACAACCAGCCCAGGGCTTCGTCGCTTATTTTTTGCCATTGTTCGGCACTGGGCCACCAACCGGCGGCTTTGGCACGGTCGGCCAATCGGTAAAACTCTGTTTCGAGCGAAAGCAGTACTTTATTGGGATCTATTTGACCCAGTATGGCCATTTGATGGGTGAGCATGGGCACAATGAGTGCTACCAAGCCCGCGAGTACCAACACAAATACCAACAGCACACTCAAGGCGGCGAGGTCGTTGCCCCAACGGTGCTTGAACAAAGCTTTGCCCAGCAGCCATTGATGTAATGGCGCGCCAATGAAAGCCACAATGAGGCTTAGCACCAAATACACCCACAAAGGCGTGAGGTACACCAAACTGCCAACCAGCAATGCCATGCCCAACAAACGCAAGGTCCAAAATCCGAAATGCGACACGATGGGGTATTTTGATGGCAAGTTAGAAAAAATATCGGAGGCAACTCACAGGGTGTCCATCCGTCACAACCTTGTTAGTGCCACTTATACCCAATGTTTCGTCGGTAAGGCTTGAATACCAACCTCCTCACCTGCGGTCATTGGCTCCCTCCCTGTCATCCGCCTTCCACCTCAGGCCATCGGCAACTCGAACTGCCCCCACAGACCGCAGGCCACCCACAGCTTACAGCGCGTTAACAGGCCACAGGCCATCCACAGCGCGCAGCGCATCCACAGGCCGTAGGCCGCCCACAGCACATCTCCGTGTCCTCCGTGACCTCCGTGTTTTATTTTTTTATAGTTTCGTCCATGCGCAACCTCCTCCTCACCGCCAGCCTCCTCCTTTCGCTGGCCACCTACGCACAAAACACCCCTGGCGAAGTACCTGCTCCCGGTAAAGCCCAAACCAAACCCATTTGGATTACCGGCGCAACGCTGCATTTGGGCAACGGACAAGCCATTCAGGGCATCATTGGTTTCGACAAAGGCAAGATCACCTATGTGGGCAGTGGGGCCGAAATCCGCCTCAACCGCAACGAAGCCGACATCATCGATGCCACGGGCAAGCATGTTTATCCGGGCTTCATAGCCTTCAACAGCATTTTGGGTTTGAACGAGGTCGATGCCGTGCGCGCCACCCGCGACTATGCCGAAACCGGCGAACTCAATCCGAATGTACGTGCCCTCATAGCCTACAATACCGATTCGCGCATTACGCCTACCGTGCGCAACAACGGCACCCTGCTTAGCCAAATTGCCCCGCAAGGTGGTCGCATTTCGGGCCGTTCGAGCGTGGTGCATTTCGATGCCTGGAACTGGGAAGACGCCACAGTACGTGCCGAAGACGGCATGCATTTCAACTGGCCATCGATGCGGGTATACGATGCCTGGTGGGCACCCCCTGCCGACGAGCAGCGCAAACGTTCAGCCGAACAAATGGCCGCCATGGAGCAATTCATGGAAGACGCCAAGGCTTACCTGGCCCAGTCGAAACCCGAAAAAATAAACCTCAAGCTCGAAGCCATGCGCGAGGTGATGAATGGCAAATGCAAGGTGTATGTGCACACCGGCGAAGCCAAAAGCATGATTGCCGCCGTGAACTTCTTTGCCAAATACAACCTCCGCCCGGTGATTGTGGGCGCCGATGAGGCCGGCGAGATCGTGAGCTTTTTGCGCGACAAACAAACTCCCCTCATCCTCAGCCGCACCCAGCGCCTGCCCGGCCGCAATGGCGATCCGGTAGATGCGCCCTTCACCCTGCCTGCCCAACTGGCCGCCGCCGGCATTCCCTTCGGTTTGATGATGGATGGTGCCTGGGAGCAGCGGAACATTCCCTTCCAGGCCGGACAAGCCGTTGGTTACGGCCTGGCCCCCGAGCGTGCTGTGCAAGCCCTCACCGGCGATGCTGCCCGCATTTTGGGCATCGATGCTACTTACGGCACCCTCGAAACCGGCAAATCGGCCACCCTCTTCATCAGCGCCGGCGACGCGCTCGACATACGGGGCAACAAACTCGAAGCCGCCTTCATCGACGGCCGCCGCCTCGAGCTGTCGGACAAACAAACCGGCTTGTACAAGAAATTTTCTGAGAAATACGGGGTAGAGGCGCCATGATGGGTAGTTAATAAACGTTTCACTATATTTACTGTCAAAAATGCCTATGACCAAGGTTGAGAAACATATCGTAGAAACATATGCTGGCTTATTCGAACAACTCAGTCCGAATACCAAATTGGCTTTGCTCGAAAAACTAAGTGCGTCTATTCGCAAGGCAAAAAGGCCAAAAGAGAACGATTTTCTTCAATCATTTGGCGCCTTTGGCTCCGAAATTGCCGCTTCGGAGATTATGGAGAATCTAAAGAAAAGCAGGAGTTTTCGGGAGAAGGATTTAAAATTATAAGTTGCAACATCTCTTTGATACAAGCATTTGTGTTTTCTTCCTAAGAGGACAGATGCAACTAGATAAGGTATTCCTTGAAAAAGGTTTCGCAACTGTTTTATATCCGAAGTTACCGTTTTGGAATTGCGGTAAAATCGTTTGAAAAATCAGCTTAGTTAATCCACCTATTTACCGAAGCATTTGGCCAGCCTGCTCCATTGATGTTTGCGGCTATGCATACCTTTTAGGTAAGGCACTTTTTGCTATCCATTCACCAATTTGACGAAATGTTTTCATAGCTCAGAGCGAACAAGAATTACGTTGAAGGTGATGTTTTGCACTTGGTCTTGATGGAGGAATGCTTCCGTTGAGGTTGTAATGCTGCTTGATAGCAAGCGCTAAGAATGTCGCTTAACCATGAACTTACTATTAGATCAAACATTTGTCAGATGTAGGAGTTATTCCTGTATATTTGAGGGTTGTACTTTGTTTGTGTATTACAAAATACCAGCAACAATGTCATATCAGCGTTATGAAAATCGATTTGAAACCAGCTATGCTTGGGTAAAGGACATTGTAATGGATTTGACTTGGCGTTCTTGCCAAAACACATCCTCCGAACAAAACTTCGACGCCTGGGGCCGCCGCCGTAACCCAACAAATTGGACGTATAGCAATGTAGGCACCCGGCCCGACTGGTTAATTCGTGGGTTTACAGGGCACGAGCATCTAGATGTGTTCAACCTCATCCACATGAATGCGCGGCTGTACGACCCGTTGCTGAGCCGCATGCTGTCGCCCGACAATTATGTGGTAGATCCCGATGCCACACAGGCATACAACCGCTACAGTTACTGCCTCAATAACCCGTTGAAGTATGTTGATCCGGATGGGAATATTCCAGTTCCCATTATCATTGGCGTTGCGATAGGCATGTATTTAGGCGGTTCGGTAGCTAACAACAACTTTAACCCCGTGCAATGGGATTTCAGATCTGCGAACACCTATATTGGCATGGGCATTGGCGGTATTGTAGGTGGTTTTGGAGGCGCTGGGGTGGGAGCATTGCTGAAAGCCGGAAAGGGTGCTCAGGTATTATCGAGTGCATATTCAGGCGGTTTAAATATGTTTTATAATTACTCGCCCGACCAAAGCGTTGGTGCCATGCTTGGCTATTTTGCGGCAGGTTTTGGCGCGGGCATGATAGGCGCCTCGGCAGCCGGAGCAGAAGGTGCTGTATTGGCTAAAGCCAAGGCCATGGGCATGCTTGGCGGAGCCTTGGGCAATACAGGCGTGGCTTACCTGGCCGGCGATTTAACCGACGGATACGCCTTGGCGCAGGCATTTGTAGGAGGTGCGTTGGTGGGTTATGCGGGTACGAGTTATTTTGCTAAGACAAAAGCGGCGAAAAAGGCGGGATTAACTAGTAAGTATCTATTTGGCAAAGGGTCACAGTTGGGAATTGATGGCGCTTGGACAGCGGCAGCTTCAGATTTTGCGTTTAGTGATAGAGCCGACTATGGTAAAAAGAGTTTTGGCGACCATTTGTTGACAGGATTTGCTGGTTTTACTGGTGGTCTATTTAGTGGCATGGCTTTGACAAGCGATTTGACAGCGTTAAAATCTAGCGGTTTTCGAACATTAGTAGGGGGCTCAATGCTATTTGGTTCTTACGCCTTAGAATATTCAATGTTAGCTATCGGCAAAGGAGATTATGAAAAGTTCTATCGCAAAGGCTGGGAGAAAAAGGGTGCCATTGCGGCGCATAAGGCGTTTTCTTACAGTTTTATAACTAATTGGTAAGGGGCAATGAGTAAGGCTGTTTTGGTTATTTTTTTCTCTATTCTTTTGGCGAGTTGCGGTGCGGGTTATCGACTTACAAATACGCATCGGAACATTTCTAACCGGATATTTGGAAGTGCTGACACGTTGATGATTAATAGCTATGTAATTTGCAATAGCGAAAGAAACATCAAAAAGAATCCCATAATTCCCAAAGGGGGTTTGGTGCTCTCGATAAATGAAGACAGTGTAATGACGTGCTTTCAGCAAGCACTAGAAAAGGCAAAAATCCCTGTCATCCGCAATCAAAATGGGACTAATTTTTGTGATGATGAGTTTCACCGAAATGTGTTGGTAAAAGATAGAAAAATTAATCATCAAAAAATTATTGACATTGCTAAGCGCAGCGCCGATAACGCGTTAGTACTTGTCCCGGTAATCTATGTAGACAATGTTTATGAATACAGGGTGATTCCTTCTCCGTCGGGCTTTGCTTTTGGAGGTAATATTGTTCGGAACGTATATTTAAACATAGCTATCTACATAGTCGAAAATGAAGAAATTGTTTTTTTCCGATCAGGTTGGCATGGCACGAATTCAAATCACGAGAGTTTCGATGAAGAACCTATTCGTCAAACACAAGAAAATTGGGACAAATTGGTAGCCATGGTGATGAGCGATTATTTGAAACGAGCGCGATGAAACAGGCGAGAGGATGGGAATTTTTGATGCTTTTTTGAGTGGTTGTCGGAGTCTCAAAGCACGTCTTTATATATTGGAAGTCGGTTTTCTATGGATTAACCCTGTACTAATGCGCATCATCGTTCTTCTGTTCTTCACTACCTTCACCATGGCTTGTTCGAGTTTTAGAGAAACCAATCGAATGGGGCGCAAAACCTTGCCCCATTACGCCAAGAGTGACACCCTGTATTTGAGCGATTATATATTGTGTTACAGTCGCAAAAGTCCCCAGGATGAATTGTTTTCCTACTCAGCCAAAACCAGGGTGTCGCCAATTAACGAAGACAGTGTGTTTGCCATTCTGGCAGCTTCATTTCAATCGCTAAACCTTCCCCTACGGATCGACAGCGTAAATGTGAATCGGTGTAATGCGCGCTTTCACCGAAACTATCCTCCCAAGGTGTGGAAAATGAAGAAAAGTATACGTGAAATCGCTAGAAGTACTGGCCATCCTACTGTAGTGATTCCGTTTGTAAGGTTAGAGGAGAGGTGGCACATCATACTTCGAGGATATCCTAATCCGGATGCCAATTTATCAACAATTGTTTTATTTCAATTGGGCATATTCGTAGTAAGTCAAAATGAGATTGTCTACATATCTAATTATCTTCTTTCCAAAGACTTAAATTACCAAGAACATCGCGATACATATCCGGTTTTAACTCAAGAAGATTGGGATGCCATGTTGCGCGCAGCCATGGGAGCGTACATGAGCCGATTAAAATGAACATTCAATACTATTAGAGCCTGAGATTAATCATAACATGCTAATATTCCATTGATGCGCACCGCCATTGTCACAGCCTTTTGTTTGTTCCTGTTGATGGGTTCTACGGCTTGCTTGCGCTATTATAAATTCAATAACGAGCGCAGGAAGGTTGTAGGTACAAGCTACGAACGCAGCGATACCCTGTACATTCAGCATTATGTTTTGTGTAATAGCTTGAGAAATATAAAAAAACACCCCTTTTATCCAATCGGTGGCGAAGTAATACCCATCAATGAAGACAGCGTGGTGCAACAACTTTTTGCTTCTTTGGGAAAATTGCCATTACGCATTGGCTTAAAGGCCCAAAGAGAAAACCATTGCGACAGCAGCTTTCACCGAAACTTATTAATTAGAGACAAAAAAGTAGATCGGTCGAAGTTGCGTGCTTTGGCCTTGCAATCAGGCGAACGGCTGGTGCTGGTACCATTCATTTATGTTGACAATGCGTACGAAAACCAAATCAATCCTTTGCCCTCAGGGGCTATTTCGGGCAGTTTGGTGAGAAACTCATTTTTGAATTTGGCTTTTTACATATACCGCGAGGGAGAATTGGTTTATTTTCGATCGGGTTTTCACACCACTGTCTCCCGCCACGAAACTTTTGAAGAAGAGCCGAAGCGGCAAACACAAGAAAATTGGGACAAATTGGTAGCCATGGTGATGAGAGATTATTTGAAACGAGCGCGGTAAAGGGCGGAAGTCTGGCAAGCATTATTACCTCCCCTTCCTTTTCGCCTACCAAAGCCCTACCTTTGCAGAAAATTTGAGACATGGCTTTGATTCCTGCTACCGACAACAATTTTGAACAACTGCTGGCCGATAACGAGCTGGTTTTGGTGAAATATTATGCCGACTGGTGCGGCAATTGCAAACTCATTGCGCCCAAGGTTCGCCGCCTTTCTGATGATGAAAATTACAGCCGCGTGGCCTTTGTAGATGTGAATGCCGAGGAGAGTCCGAATGCCCGCAAAATGGCCGGCGTAGACAACCTGCCCTTTTTCGCAGCCTTCAAAAACGGTCAATTGGTAGGCGGCAGCGCAGCTTCCAAAATTGATTTTGTGCAGGCCTTGGTCGACGAAAAACTGCTGTCATGAAACTGCCTGCCATCAAACAACTGGCCGAACAGCACGATTTGGCTACCCTGCAAGCTGCCGAACAAGCCCTGCTGAACGAAGAAACGCCGGCCATTGAAGTGCCCGGTGACGACGAAGGCGACCAGCTCACCCAAATCCTGGGCGCCATCTGGATCCGCGAACAAGTAGCAGCCGGCACCGATTTTAAAGATGCCTTCAGGGCCTTTGCGCAGCGGGTGCGGAGTTCGATTGCTTGAGCAAAACAGGGAGGGCACGGAGAGGCAAGGTGCTGACGCACGGGTGTTAAGCATGCCTTCAAGACTTTTTACACCGCTGTAAGTGAATCTTAGCCCCAGCCAGCCGGTCCCTGAGCCTGGTCGAAGGGCGGCCCCTTAGCTTAGTCGAAGGGCGGTCCCTGAGCTTGGTCGAAGGGCGGTCCCTGAGCTTAGTCGAAGGGTGGTCCCTGGGCTTGGTCGAAGGGCGGTCCCTGAGCCTGGTCGAAGGGCGGTCCCTGAGCTTGGTCGAAGGGTGGTCCCTGAGCTTAGTCGAAGGGTGGCTGTCTTTTGTTCTGCAGAAAGCGCAGATTTACGCAGACATTTTTTTCTGCGCCCATTTGCGTAGTCTGCGCGAAACCTCATCGTGGCAGACGCGCAAATTTGCAAAGGCGGAGGAAATGCTACCAATCGCCTCCACACAGCCAAATCCCACCCAAATTCCCTATTTTTGCATCGCTTATTTTAAAAATTCCGGCATGCAAACCACGGTGTACCAACCTAAAAACCACATCCGCATTGTAACCGCAGCTTCTTTGTTCGACGGACACGACGCTGCCATCAACATCATGCGGCGCATCCTGCAAAGCAGCGGTGCCGAAGTGATTCACCTGGGCCACAACCGCTCGGTGGCCGAAATTGTGAACTGCGCCATCCAAGAAGACGCGCAGGCCATTGCCATCACCAGCTACCAAGGCGGCCACGTCGAATTTTTCAAATACATGTACGATCTGCTGCGCGAAAAAGGCGCCGGTCACATCAAACTCTTCGGCGGCGGCGGCGGTACCATCCTGCCCACCGAAATCGATGAGTTGCATGCTTACGGCATCAACCGCATCTATTCGCCCGACGACGGTCGCGCCATGGGCCTCCAAGGCATGATCAACCACCTGCTCGAGTCATGCGATTTCGCCACAGGCACCAGCTTGAACGGCGAACTCAGCCACATCATCGAAAAAGAGCCGTTAAGCATTGCCCGCCTCATCTCCACGGCCGAAAACAACCCCGATTTATACGCCACCGTGCGTGCCAAGGTGCACAGCATGATTGCCAAAAATGCCGAAACCAAAATAACCCCGGTTTTGGGCATCACCGGCACTGGCGGCGCAGGCAAATCGAGCCTCGTCGACGAATTGGTACGCCGCTTCCTCATCGATTTTAAGGAGGATGGCGACATCGAAAAAGGGAAAAGCATCGCCATCATTTCGGTCGACCCCAGCAAACGCAAAACCGGAGGTGCACTCCTCGGCGACCGCATCCGCATGAACAGCATCAACAATCCCCGCGTATACATGCGCTCGCTGGCCACCCGCCAAAGCAACCTGGCCCTCAGTAAATACGTGCAAGACGCGGTGGATGTGACCAAAGCGGCCGGTTTCGACCTCATCATCCTCGAAACTTCGGGCATTGGTCAAAGCGATACCGAAATCATTGAGCACAGCGATTTGAGCCTGTACGTGATGACGCCCGAGTACGGCGCCGCCACCCAGCTCGAAAAAATCGACATGCTCGATTTCGCCGACCTTATTGCCCTCAACAAATTCGACAAACGCGGCGCCCTCGATGCCCTGCGCGACGTACAGAAGCAATACCAGCGCAACCACCAGCGTTGGGACGACCGCCCCGAAACCATGCCCGTATTCGGCACCATCGCCTCTCAATTCAACGACCCGGGCATGAACCGCCTCTACCGCTCGGTGATGGATGCCGTGGTGGCCAAAACCGGTGCCCCGCTCAGCAGCCAGTTTGCCAGCAGCGGCGAGATGTCGGAGAAAATCTACATCATTCCGCCCCACCGCACCCGCTACCTCAGCGAAATCACCGATATCATCCGCCAGTACGACAGCTGGGTGGATGAGCAAAGCGTGCTCGCCCAGCAGCTCTACAACCTGCGCGAGAGCATCAGTCAGCTCAAAGGCAGCAGTGTGGCCGGCCTGGCCGATGCCGAATTGCAAAGCGGCATCAAAGCCCTCGAAAGCAGGGCCGATGCGCTCGAACGCAAACTCGATGGCGAAAACAAACACATCATCGAAACCTGGGCCGATAAGGTGAAGCGTTACCAGGATAAAATTTTCACTTACTACGTCCGCGGCAAGGCCATTGAGGTAGAAACCCATACCGAAAGCCTCTCGCACCTGCAGATTCCGAAGGTGAGCCTGCCCCGCTACAAGGGCTGGGGCGATATCCTCCGCTGGAACCTGCAAGAAAACGTGCCGGGCGAATTCCCTTATACTTCGGGTGTATTCCCCTTCAAGCGCGAAGGCGAAGATCCTACCCGCATGTTTGCCGGAGAGGGGGGACCTGAACGCACCAACAAACGTTTCCACTACGTGAGCTACGGCCTGCCTGCCAAACGTTTGAGCACGGCCTTCGACTCGGTGACCTTGTACGGCAACGATCCCGATTACCGTCCCGATATCTACGGCAAAATTGGCAACTCAGGCGTGAGCGTTTGTTGTCTCGACGATGCCAAAAAACTTTACAGCGGCTTCAACCTCTGCGATCCGGCCACTTCGGTGTCGATGACCATCAACGGTCCGGCGCCCATCCTGCTCGGCTTCTTCATGAATGCCGCCATCGACCAGCAGTGTGAGCTCTACATCCAGGAAAACGGCCTTCAAAAAGAGGTAGAAGCCAAAATCGACGCCATTTACAAGGCCAAAGGCGTGGCGCGTCCGCGTTACAATGCCGAGCAGCTACCCGAGGGCAACAACGGTTTGGGCTTGATGTTGTTGGGCGTTACCGGCGACCAGGTGCTGCCTGCCGATGTGTATGCCAGCATCAAGGCCCGCACCCTCAGCTCGGTACGCGGCACCGTGCAGGCCGATATTTTGAAAGAAGACCAGGCGCAGAACACCTGCATCTTCAGCACCGAATATTCGCTGCGATTGATGGGCGATGTGCAGTCGTACTTCATCGACCAAAATGTGCGCAACTTCTACTCGGTATCGATCAGTGGTTACCACATTGCCGAGGCAGGCGCCAACCCCATTTCGCAGCTGGCCTTTACCCTGGCCAACGGCTTCACCTTTGTGGAGTATTATGTGAGCCGCGGCATGGACATCAATAAATTCGCGCCCAACCTCAGCTTCTTTTTCAGCAATGGGGTTGATCCGGAGTATTCGGTAATTGGCCGTGTGGCCCGCCGCATTTGGGCCAAGGCGCTCAAGCACAAATACAAGGCCGACGAGCGCAGCCAGATGTTGAAGTACCACATCCAAACCTCGGGCCGCTCGTTGCACGCCCAGGAAATTGATTTCAACGACATCCGCACCACCCTGCAGGCGCTGTATGCCATTTACGACAACTGTAACTCGTTGCATACCAACGCTTACGACGAAGCCATCACCACGCCCACCGAAGAAAGTGTGCGCCGGGCCATGGCCATTCAGTTGATCATCAACAAAGAGTTGGGCTTGGCCAAAAACCAAAATCCGCTGCAAGGTGCCTTCATCATTGAAGAGCTGACCGATTTGGTGGAAGAAGCCGTTTTGGCCGAATTCGACCGCATCACCGAGCGTGGTGGGGTGTTGGGTGCCATGGAAACCATGTACCAGCGCAACAAAATCCAGGAAGAGAGCATGTACTACGAGATGCAGAAGCATACCGGAGAGCTGCCCATCATAGGGGTAAATACCTTCCTGAGCAGCAAGGGCTCACCTACCATCATTCCGGCCGAGGTTATCCGCGCTACCACCGAAGAAAAGGAATACCAAATCAGCATGCTGGGCAGCTTGCACGAGGCCAATGCCAATAAAGCAGCAGAGATGCTCAAGCAAGTGCAGGAAGCCGCCATCAGCAACGCCAATGTATTTACTGCCATCATGGAAGCCACCAAATACTGCTCGCTCGGACAGATCACCAAAGCGATGTACGAGGTAGGTGGGCAGTACCGTAGGAATATGTAACGACCTTAGAGCTAGCAAAAAGCTTGAGCATAACTTAGGTGCCGTCTATCCGAATTATGAGAGTGTAACAAACACCAATACCCCTCTCCTCTGGGCAGGGGTATTGGGCCCGTTGAAATAGGGATGATAGGGCCCACGCTATTGGTCGGACTCCAAGGAGGTGAGGTGTGTTCAAGGTTCAAAGTTCAAGTTGAGCGGAGCGAAATCCCGCAAGGCGGGGGTTCAAAGTTCAAAGGGTGACGATGCCTGATTTAGGCTGGCCGTTTAGATTAAACATTGAATTCGTGTTCGGATTTCCATTTTCTAGAGACCAAAATTTATTGCGAACCGAAATCTAGCGTCCCTCTCCTCTGGAGATGGTTATTGAGCTTGTCGAAATAGGGATAAGAGGTCCGACGCTACTGGTCGGACTCCACGGAGGTGAGGTCGGTTCAAGGTTCAAAGTTCAAGGTTCAAAGTTCAAAGTTCAAAGGGGTGTTTCGCTGTGTTTAATCCGCGATGCACATGGCAAAGGTGTTGTACAGCTCTAACATTTCACTTTCCGAAAATGGACTGCGAACCGAAATCTAGCGTCCCTCTCTTTTGGAGAGGGGTTGGGTCTGGTGCCAAAGGTCGGACTCCAAGGAGGTGAGGCCACCCAAAACCCAATTTTCGCTTCCCCTTACCCAATCGTGGCTGCCGTTGGCACCAACGCAAAACCTTTTCGGAGCAACCCCAGAGAAAAAATTATATTTATCGTAAAAATAAGCTGCCTTATTTGGTAATTGTAAAATATACTATAACTTGTCGGGGCAAATCTTAAATCTGTTGCATGAGGTGGATTTTACTTTTAATGGCCTGTGTATGGTTGGGGGGCCAAGGGCTGCAAGCGCAACCGGTACGCACCGAGGTGCGGAAAGACGCGCGCGGCAACTGGACGATTTTTCGCGACGGTAAACCTTATTACGTAAAAGGCGCTGGCGGCTCGGTGTATTTGCCCGAAGTAGTAGCGGCTGGCGGCAACTCCATCCGAACCTGGGGCACCGAAAACGCCCGGCAAATACTCGATGAAGCCCACAAACACGGCCTTACCGTAATGATGGGCCTTTGGTTGCAACACGAACGCCATGGCTTCGACTACGACGATTCGGTGGCCGTAAGCAAGCAAAAAGAAGCTTTCCGCCGCGATGTACTGGCCCTCAAAGACCATCCGGCCTTGCTCTGCTGGGGCGTGGGCAACGAAGTAGACCTCAATTACAGCAATACCAATGTGTGGTATGCAGTGGAAGACATTGCCAAAATGATCAAGGAAATTGACCCGCTGCACCCCACTACCACGGTAACGGCCGGACTCGATTCTGTAGAAGTGCAACTCATCAAAGAGCGCTGCCCGAGCCTCGATTTTTACAGCATCAATACGTATGGCGACCTCGACAAATTGCCTTCGCAAATCCGTCGCTGGGGTTGGGACGGTCCGTACATGATCACCGAATGGGGACCCAACGGCCACTGGGAAGTAAAACGCGCTCCCTGGGGCGCTCCGCTAGAGCAAACCAGCGCCCAAAAGGCCGAAAGCTACACCCGACGCTACCAAGATAAAATTTGGGCCGAGCGCCCGTGGTGCATGGGTTCGTATGTGTTTTTGTGGGGACAAAAACAAGAAACCACGCCCACCTGGTACGGCATTTTTACCGAATACAAAGAAAAAACCGAAACCCTTTGGGCCATTGCGCAAGCCTGGAAGTCCGAAAACCAACCCGTTCCGGTTTCGCTGGGGGGCTTCGAAAAGCCCTATTTAATGGCTACTGCCGGAGACCCCATTGTTTTACCCTTGGCTTTGCGTGCGGCCAAAATAGATGACGTGAAATTGCGCTATGAAATCATTCCCGAAAGCCAGGATATCAAATCGGGTGGTGATGTGGAAGGCCGACCCGCCAGCATCTCACGGAAAAGGGTACGCAAATTCAACGGCACCAATATTTCGCTGAAAGCCCCCGAAACCGAAGGGGCCTACCGCATTTTTGTGTATGCCGAAAAAGATGGTTGGGTGGCTTACGGAAACGTAGCGCTTTTTGTAAAACCATTGGCCCCCAGTGCCCGTCCACGCAAGCTGGTACAATTTGAAACCCTCAGCCAACTACCATGAAGAAACCGTTACTTTGGCTGATGCCTTTGGTTTGGCTTGCCGGCATCGTCACTGCCCAAGCCCAGCCTGCTGCAGCTGCGCAATTGCCCGTGGATAGCAGTAACAGTCAGGCCAACAACCGAGCCCTGGCGGCTTCCATTAAACGCAATGCTTTGTGGCGCTTGCTCATCGACAGCAATAGCATGCAAAGCCCTGCACCTACCGATTTCGGCACCTTTCCCAAAATGGAGCCTGCACGTTTGCGTTCGCTCAATGTGAATGGCTTCTACCGCTTTTTTGGCACCTACCGCAATATGCCAGAAGCTTACCGTTTTTTACCTGGTGAAAATGCACCGGCGATGCCTTTGCGTGAAGTATTCATTGGCGACGATACCCAACTACCCAACCTGCTCATCAACATCAATGGCAAGTCGCGGGCAGGGGTTAGCTGGGGCATGGATTTGTTCGCTTTCCAGTTCATGGACCGCCCGGGTTTGTCGGCTTACAGTCCGGCCACGCCCGATACCGCCCGTCCCAACCTCGACAACCCCCTCGGTTCGCCCCGCCTCGGCCAAAGCCTGCTGCTGAACCTCGGCATGAGCCTTTTTGCCACCGTGCCAACCGCTTTAGGCCCGTTGAACATCAAATTGGGAGGCATTCACTGGGAAGACATGAGCGACCTCACCATGGGCGCCTATACTGCTTATGAACGTTATATGTTGTTCGACCGCAACCCCTGGGATCCCATTGGCGCCAGCGTACACGAACGTTACAACCGCTATGTAGATGCCGGCCGCGTAGATCAGGAAGAGCGCTGGGGCAAACGCGCCTTCGCGGGTGCCATTTTGAGCATGAGCCAGCTGCCCAAAAACCAGAGCATTAAATTAATGTTCGGCAAAAACGAACAGAATGGTGGTTTCGACCGCAGGCCCAATGCCGCTTGGGGCGGACAATACCAATGGCTCGTAAACAGCCACTGGCGCCTGGGTGTGCAAAGCATGAACCAGCGTTCGTACCAAGACAGCCTTTTAACCCAGCGTTTTGGTTCGCAAATCCATACCGTTAAAATCAGTCACTTGCTGTCGAAAGTGAATTTCGATGTTGAAGCCGGATATTCGGGTTACCAGTCGCAGCAAGTTGGACAACGTGGCGGCTTGGTGGCCCAGGGCAAATTGCGTTGGCAAATCAATGAGCGGATGCGTTTATTTGGTCAGGCCTATTATATCGACCCGGGAGCCGTAAATAATGTAGGCGCCTTTGTAAATACCAGTGTGGCAGAAGCCGCCATTTCCAATATTCCGGCCGGACAAGCAGGCAGTGGTGCTTTGCTATTCCCCAGTGGCTCGTCGCTTTTAGGTTTCGGACAATTGGCCAACAACCGCCAGGGCATTGATTTGAACATCGGTTACCAGCCTGCCAACGTTTATTTCTCGGGCGGATACAGCTTGAGCCGCGAAATCACCACGGGTGCAACCAATATTTCTTTCGGCCGTCCGGTGAATGCGCTTACCCGCAGCCGTTTTTACCGTTGGGGTTTTCCGCAGGCAGTGGGACCGTATGGGCGCACCAATGTGTTGTACCGCAGTACCTACGACCGCATCAATTTGCCGCGCGCCATCAACGAAGCCCTGTATTTTTCGCAGTTAGAAGCCCAGGCTTTGTACCGCATTCGTTTGGGTGAAAAAGTTTTGGTGTTCAACCACCTTTTGCGGGCAGCCTCGGTGCAAACCAATGCGGCCGTGCTCAAAGTGGCGCCTCAAGCGTTATTGCGGCAATATGCTGCCGAAAACGAATTGTACCTGCAATGGAACAGCCGCATCACCTTTGTGATGATGCTGAGTGGCGATATTACCCTGGGTGGTTTGGCAACCGGGGTGAATGTAAACGGACGGCCCTTTGAGCAATACGGCGCCGCCCGTGGTATAGGCATCGATATTTGGGCAGCCGACAATGTGTGTGTATACCTCCGCCATAAATATTTTGCCTTTGAAGACCGCAGTTTTAACCTCGACAAATACCGCGGCACCGAAACCACTGTTGAACTGAAGCTTTTGTTCTGATGAAAAATATATTCCTCCTTGTAAGTCTTTTTGCGGCCGTTCAAAGCTTCGGTCAGGCCCCGCCACCCAAATTTTCGCTCAATGGCGGTGCCCGGGCGGTTTACTTTGCCGATCGGCTCAGCCTGCAACCTGGCGATACGATTACCTTACCGCGCGAAAATTCTGGGCATGTACTCGCCGATTTGGGCGTAAACATTCGTCCGAATGCCGCCACCGAAGTGCTGGCGCAAGTGCGTGTACGCAACGATTACGGCGGTTTTTGGGGGTCGGGCGTAAGTTTCGACATCCGCCAGCTCACGGTAAAAGGCCTCATTCAAAACCGTTTTAAGTATACCGTTGGAGATATGGATTATGCACTCACACCCTATACCATGTTTCGTGCGGCCCCTGTTTTGGAGTTATTCAACGGTGTTCCAGCACTGCAAACCCTGCAACAAAACATGCCTGGCTACGATGTGTTTATGAATGCCAACGGCACTTGGCGTACCCAAGGCGCCGCCCTCGATTTTGGTTTATTGTTCAAGAAAGGTCCCCAAAAATTGTCAAACTCTCTTTTTGCCATGCGTTTGCGTCCCGGTTTTGGTGGTGCAGCCACCGAGCAATGGGCATTTGGTGGTCGTTCGGAGCTCATTTGGGGAGATTTTCCCTTGCGCATAGGCGGCACCTTGGTATCGATCGCCGATTTGGGGGGCACCTCTACCAGCACCGATTTGTACCGCAATACCGTATTGGCCACCGATGGTTCGTTGGGCAACGGTTTACTGCGTTTGAATTGGGAATTGGGCAATTCGCGCAGCCAGTTTGCCGATTCTGGTAACACCACCAAAAGCGATTATTTCTACACTTTGGGTGTGAAAATTGGCAAACAGTGGCAAGTGCGTTATGCTGAGGTGGGCCCTGATTATTTTAATCCTGCTGCCCAAACCACCGCTTACAATCCCATAGGTATTCCCCGTTCATTCCGTGCCGTAGGCAACGACCGCGTTTTGCGTGCTGCCAGTTTGTATGATTTTGCCCGCGAAGCCAGCTTGTACCGCTCGGCTTGGAGTACCAATTTGGGCAACGATACTTCCAATTATCTTTTGATTGATCCGTTTGGTGAGGCCACGCCCAACCGCCGGGGCGTAACGGTGGCTTGGCAGCCTTCAAAATTGGTGAAAGGGCTTTCGCTCAACGCGCGCTTGCAGTGGTTCAGCGAAATCCGCGGTAGTGGTACTGCTGCCCTCACCCAGTTTACGCGGGCGGAGGTTACAGCCGCTTACCAGTGGAAGAAGTTAGATGCCAAGTTGATGTATCGCCATCAAACAGCTTTCCGTGCCAACAACGAGGCGGAAGTGCCTACACTTTCGGTGCAAATGCCTTGGCTGAGCGCCAATATAGGCTATCAGCTGAGCAGCGATTTGCGTTTCGATGCCGGTTTGATTCAGGTGCAGAACCGTGGCACCCGGTTTCATGCGCAGCGCAACGCCCAAAACGAAATCATAGATTTCACCGAGGTGAATTTCGATTATACCGAAACCCTGCCCGTAGCATCGGTAAGCTACAAGGTGTTTGGCAAATCGACTCTCCAAGCCGGTCTGCTTCTCAGCAATGTGATGCAAGCCGGAACCGACAGGAGCATCCGCTCTGGATTTTTAGCCTACTTCATTCAATTTTAAAGTCATGCGATACCTGCTTCTCAGTTTAACCCTTTTGGTTTTTGGCGGTTGCCAGCGCGATACCGATCCCGCCGGCCCCATGCTCTCAGATCTTTATGGCGATTTTAAGGTATTGGAACCTTTGGCCGTATCTGCCTCACAGGTAGATTTTGCCAGTGGTGCGCAAGCCCATTTTTCGGCCCGTATGAGTATTTTATCCGACTGGCAAATCCAAATCACTGGCCGTACATCGGGTGCGGTAAAGCGCATCACCGGCCGCTCGCGCAGCATCGATGTAACCAACAGCCGCTGGTTGGGCGAAACCACGTTTTTTCCCACTTTTGGGGTCGAAACCTGTGATGTGATGCTCACTTTCCCCGGTCAAAACGATACCCTGCGCAGTACCATTGAGGTAACAGGCAAGCGGGTGCTCAATGCCATTGTGCTCGATGATTTTGAAAATGGGGTGTCGAATAAATGGGTGCCTTTCATCCAAACTGGTGCCGAAATGAAGTTTGTAACGGCCACCGCACCACCGTTGGCCGAAGGCAACCAGTATTACAAAATGGGAGGAACCGTGGCTTGGGACTGGCTCAAAGGCATGCTCACCCTCAACGCATCGGCTTACAACAGCACCAATGGCTTTGGCTTGCCCAATAATGCGTCGAATGTATATTTTAACGGCATTTTCCGCCAAGAGGCCGGCTTGAGCAACGGCATCATCCTCTTCCAATTCCGTGAAGACGACAATGGCGATGGGGTATTTAATCAGGCCAACGAAGATATGTGGGCGGTGGAAATTCGTCCTGGTAGCGCATGGAAACTCGAAAACCTGCGGTATTCCGACCTGGTGGCCCTCGAAAATGGTGCGCCGGGCACGCCCAAAGGAAATGGGGTACACGAGCCACACAAATTGTTGCGTGTTGACATGCTTTTCCTGGGCAATCCGACTAGCGGCAGGACAGAATGTGATATGGATTTGCTTGCCTTTACTGTGAATCAACCTTTGCAGCCATGAGAAAATCGCTCCTGGTTTTGGCTTTGCTGCTGGCTTCGGCTGCGCTGAACGGGCAAGTATCCGATAGCCTGCGCCGCATCGATTTGCGTGAAGTGGAAATTCAGGGCAAACGGAAGGTGGTTTTTGCGGCCGACCAGGGGATGTATGCCATGGCCAATCCCGACAATGACTACGAACAAATTGCCGGCTTTTCATCGCTGGTGATTTTAGATGGTGCGGCAGGCGAGGAGCTGTGGAGCGACAGCAAAAAGGGCTGCATGCGACTCAAGCTGAACAGCGATACCACCTACACCATTGGCTGGGACAAGCCCGGCGGTGGCTGCAATTGGGTAGGCATGGGCGTGGGTTGGGACATGTGGTCGGGCAAAAACCTGGCTCCCTTGCTCGACAGTGCTGCCATCGAACTCAAGGTGAAACTACCTGCCGGTGCCCGCGCTGCCAAAACCCTTCCGCTGGCTTTCGGACTCGAAGACTACAGCAACCGTCAAGCCTGGATGGGCATGTCGGCCCGCTGGGTGATCGACGGCCCCATCGGCAACCAATACGCCCACATTCGCTTGCCTTTGCAAGAGTTCAACTGGGACGAGCAAAAGGCCGATGCCAGCAATGTAAAGCAACTCATCATTCAATTTGAGGCTGCCGGCGAGTTCATCTTACGCCACATCCGCATTGTGCGGCACGCTGGTACTTCGCGCAAACAGGCAGTCGTGGCCGATGCTGGCAGTTTCAAGCACATTCCTTGGCAAGCAGTGGGCAACGACTCGATGCGCCTGCGTTGGGACGATCAACACTTACACATCGAAGCACTGCTGGCTGATACCGAGCTGCCCGAAAATGGCCAAACGGGCGCCAACCTCTGGAATGGCGATGCCCTCGAGGTGGCCTTGGCTGCGCAACCCGAACTGTCGAGCCGTCCCCGTGGCCGCTTTTTATTCAGCGACATTCACCTGGGCATTGGTCTGGGCGAAAAGGCCGAAGCCATGGATTTTCGTACCCAGCAGGCTGTTCCTGTTCAGCGCGAAATCACGGCTTTGCCAGATGGCGGATACCGCGTTGTTGCCAGCATCCGTTGGAGCGATTTGGCCCGCGAACCTTGGCGCCTGCCGGGCCGATACCTGCTCGAAATGGCCCGCGATCAAGGCGATGCCCGTGGTCGCCGGGAGCAATTCCGTTGGAACAGTGCCGACCAAGAAGGCTTTCACCAAAGCCCGTCTATTTGGGGCGAATTGTTAGTAAAACCATAACGACCAAAAATGAAAAAGCAGCTTTTCCCGCTTTTGGCCTTGATGGCCAGTACCTTATTGGCCGGTTGTGCCCTCGAAACCCTGCCGCCACCCCAAGGCCGCTCGGGCGACCAATTGAGCTTCAGTGGCCGCAGCTGGACGGTGAAAGGTGGTCCCGATTTGTTCGGTCCGGGCCCCAATTATTTCAGCCAAGACATACGCTCGGCTTATTGCGACGACCGCGGTTACTTGCACCTCAACATCCGCAAATTCCCCGATGGCCGGTGGTATTGCAGCGAGGTAATTTCGAACGATGTGGTAGGCTATGGGCGCTACGTCTGGGTCGTTGAGTCAGACATGGTGAACATTCCCGACAATACCGTTTTGGGGCTTTTCAGTTGGGACAACAATACTTTCAGGCAACAAGCCAACAGCGAAGTCGACATCGAATTTAGCCGTTGGGGCGTGGCGGGTGACCCTAAAACCTTGCATTTTTCGGTGCAGCCGGTATGGTTTGGTCCGTTTAAACCCGAGCGTACCCGCGGTTTTCAAATGCCTGCCGAGGCTGCCAGTTCGCACACCACCCACGAGTTTATTTGGACCGACACGCTGATTAGCTGGAATAGTTGGATTGGCGATGCTACGGGCACGCCTATTCACACCTGGTCGTTCAATCGCAACAATCCACCGCGCGTAAAAGAGGAAGGTGGGCTTGTGAGCGTGCCCATTGTGATTCCAGCGCCCGGTCCCACCACCAATGCCCGCATGAATTTGTGGATGGTAACCAATATGGCCACTGGTCCCAGCACCAATGCCGACTACGAAGTGGTGATCAGATCGTTCACTTACGAACCTTATTAGCATGATCAAAAGGTGTATTACGGGCTTGGCGGCCTGTTGTCTGCTGGTGCTATCGGTGCATGCGCAGCCGGTAAAACCGCTCGAAGCGCGGGTTGATTCGGTTTTACGCCTCATGACCCTCGAAGAAAAAGTGGGCCAAATGAACCAGTACAATGGTTTTTGGAGCGCCACGGGTCCTGCCCCTAAAGACGGTGACCCCAAAAAGAAATACGACGATTTGCGTGCAGGCCGCGTGGGTGCCGTGCTCAATGTGCAAGGCGTGGCCGAAGTGCGGGCCTTGCAGCGTATTGCTGTAGAAGAAACCCGCCTGGGTATTCCACTGCTGTTTGGCTGCGATGTAATTCACGGCTACAAAACCCTGTCGCCCATTCCATTGGCCGAAGCGGCAAGCTGGGATTTAGCAGCCATCGAAAATTCGGCACGAATGGCCGCTTTGGAAGCTTCGGCGGCCGGTATCAATTGGACCTTTGCGCCCATGGTCGACATCTCGCGCGACCCACGTTGGGGTCGGGTGATGGAAGGAGCGGGCGAAGACCCGTATTTGGGCAGCCGCATTGCCGTGGCCCGGGTGCGCGGTTTTCAGGGCGACGATTTGGCCTCTCCGGCTACCGTTGCTGCCTGTGCCAAACACTTTGCCGGTTACGGCTTTGTGCAGGCGGGCCGCGATTACCACCATACCGATTTCAGTGCACATACCCTCTACAACACCATTTTGCCGCCCTTCAAGGCTGCTGCCGATGCAGGCGTGGCCACTTTCATGAATGCTTTCACGGCCTACAACGGCATTCCCAGTTCGGCCGACTCGTTTCTCATGCGCAATATCCTCAAGCAGTCGTGGAAATTCCCCGGCATGGTGGTGAGCGACTGGGGTTCAATTGGCGAGATGCAAGCACATGGCTATGCCGCCAATCTGCCCGAAGCAACCCTCTTGGCCGCCAATGCAGGTTGCGACATGGACATGGAATCGAACGCTTATGTACAGCACTTGGTGGCGGCCGTTAAAAGTGGGCAGGTGAAACAAGCGGTGGTAGATGAGGCCGTGCGTCGCATTTTGCGCCTCAAATTCATGCTGGGCTTGTTCGACGATCCTTACCGTTATTGCAACGCCCAGCGCGAAGCTACCTGGACGGGTCATCCGAACATCCGCGCTGCAGCCAAAGACATGGCCATGAAAAGCATGGTGCTGCTCGAAAACAAGGGCATTTTGCCCTTGTCGGTGCAAGATGAGGTGGTACTCATCGGTCCCCTGGCCAACGACCGTACCGCACCTTTGGGCAACTGGCGGGTATCGTCGGAAGATGAAACAGCGGTGCCCCTCACCGAGGGCTTGCAAAGCTATTTTCCCCAATTGCGTTGGGCCAGCGGTCCTGCTGCATGGACGGGCAAAGCACTCTTCCACAAAGCCGTTCAAATCAACGAAACCGATACAGCTGGCTGGGGAGTTGCCCTGGCTTTGGCCAAAAATGCTAAAACGGTGGTGTTGGCCATGGGCGAGCACGGTTACCAGTCGGGCGAGGGCCGCAGTCGCACTTCTATTCGCTTGCCTGGTTTGCAGGAAGCTTTTTTGCGCGATGTGTTGAAGCAAAACAAGCGGGTGGTGTTGGTGCTATTTGCCGGTCGCCCGCTTATCTTACCTGACGACATCCGCAGCCAACTCGGCGCCATTTTGTTGGCTTGGCAGCCGGGTACACTTACCGGGCCGGCTGTGGCCGATGTGTTGATGGGTGCTTACAACCCTTCGGGCCGCTTGCCCATGACTTTCCCGCGCGATGAAGGCCAAATCCCCTTGGCTTACAACGATTATACAGGCGGCAGGCCGGGTCCCTCGGCGGAGGTATTTTGGTCGCACTACAACGATATGCCCAATACGCCGCAATACCCCTTCGGCTACGGCCTCAGCTATACTACTTTCAGCTATGGCGAAGCTGCTGCCAAACGTCAAGCCGATGGCAGTTGGGTGTTTTCGGTACGCATTACCAATACCGGCAAGGTTGTGGGTAAGGAAACCGTGCAGTTGTATGTGAAACAAGCTGCCAACCAGCAAGGAATTCCATTTGGCAGGCAGCTTGCCGGTTTTGAGCAGGTTGTGCTTGAGCCAGGCAAATCGGCCGAGGTGCAAATTACCCTGCGGGCCGATGCGCTGCAGCAGTTCAACTATAGAGGAGAAAAGTTGAAATCTTCGGGCAAATTTACCGCTTGGTTGGGCCCACATGCGGCCGTGAGCGAAAAGCCTGTTATATTTGAATTCTGATTATATGATGCTTGACGTGCTAACCAACGAGGATTTATCTGCCACCCGCAAACGCTTGGATGCCTATTTCCATTTCGGCATTTCGGTCGACTGCGTGGTATTTGGTTACGATGGCAAGCAGTTACAGGTATTGGTCATCGAGCGTGGTGCCGAGCCCTATGCCGGTTACGAAGCCATTCCTGGCGATTTGGTACATCCCAACGAAGACATCGATGCAGCCAGCAAGCGGGTATTACACGATTTAACGGGCTTGCCCGAAATTTACCTCGAGCAGTTGAAAACCTTTGGTTCGGTAAACCGGCACCCCATGGGGCGAGTGGTTACCGTGGCCTATTATGCGCTGCTCGATAAGAATTTGTATCGGCCCAAGCCCTCTTCCTGGGCCAGTGAGGCCTACTGGAAAGATTTGAACGACTTGGGCGAGATGGCTTTCGACCACCGTGAGATAGTGGAAACGGCCACAGAGCAATTGCGTTACAAGGTGCAACACCAGCCACTCGGTTTTGAGCTGTTGCCCGAAGAGTTTACCTTGGCCGAATTACAGCAGCTGTACGAAACGGTGTTGAATACCACCTTCGACAAGGGGAATTTTCGTAAGAAGATACTCTCCATGCACCTGCTCATCCCTACCGACAAAACCCAAACAGAAGTGCGTCACCGTCCGGCCCGCCTGTATCGTTTCGACCAGGCGCGTTACCAGCAGCTGATACAGCGCGGGTTTATGTTTGAGTTGTAGGGCGAAGGGTGGCATGATCAAAGCCCTGTGGGGGCGGCATGATAGCGCGGCTGTCAGGCAGTCCATGCATCCGTCCCCCCAAAAAAAAACGCCCTTTTGGGGCGCTTTCTGTCATTAACTCACAGGTGCTGGCCAATCAATGCCCACCACCGGCTGCTTGCTCCAAAACGATGCCCTTTTTCCGCAAAATGCCCATCATGGTAAAGGCATAAAAGGCCAGGTATCCAAAGCACAACACCCCAATCCAATACGAATCGCGGATGCCTAACATTTCTTCCGAACCCAACCAGCCTTGTAATACACTCACAAATCCACCGCCCATGATCATCATGATGAGCGCGTTCGAAACCTGCGAAGTGCGCGACCCCATGCCGGCAATGGCCAGGGTGAAAATACAAGGCCAAAGGGTTGAGCAAAACAAACCCACCGCCAGGAATGCGAATACCGAAAAGGTGCCTCCGGCATACATGCCCAAAATGGTTGCAACAGCACCTAAAAGTGCATATAGAAGGAGTTGTTTGGCTGGATTTCCTTTCACCGCCCAATCGGCCAATACCAACAAACCAATGATGCCGAGGTAAGGTAGAAATTGACCCACCTCATAACCACTGAGACTGTTCACGCCCATGAACAAAGCAAAAGCCACCAAAGGCAAACCCCAGCGCGCTATTTGCCGGCTGCTGCCAGTCAAACCCAAGGCGCCCGAGGCGGCTGTCCATCGACCAATCATCAAGCTGGCCCAAAACAACGAAATGTAGGGGGCCATTTGCGACAAAGGCACTTCGTGATAAATCTTCAAATATTCGGGCAGGTTGCTGGCGGTTGAAACTTCTACGCCCACATAGAGGAAAATGGCTAACATGCCCATCCAAACCTGGGGCTGACTGAACAAACCACCGCTGCTCGATGCTGCCTCACTGCTTTTCACTTCGGCCGTGGCTTCAGGCTCGGGTCTACCCATGTCTTTGCGCCAAAAAATGAGTCCGAACAACACAAAAAACGCCCCTAAAATGATGTACGGAATCTTAACTGCGGCAATGTCCATTTCGGGTGCGGCATCTCCACCTGCACTTCCAAAAATGGCAAAACTCAAAAGCAATGGCCCCAATGTAGTGCCCAAATTGTTGACGCCACCCGCCAAACTCAACCGTTGTGAGCCTGTTTCGGGTGTGCCCAAACGGATGGTGAGCGGATTGGCGACCGTTTGTTGCAAGCTAAAGCCTATACCCACCAGAATTAAACCCGCCAGCAAAAGGGCAAATGAACCGTTGTTGGCAGCCGGAATAAAGAGCAACGTGCCCAAAGCCGATACCCACAAACCAATAGAAAGCGCCTTGCCAAATCCTATTTCGGCAATCAAGTCGCGCTTGCGGATGCTGTTAAGCAACAAATAACCCAATGAGCCCAAGGTATATGCCACATAAAACGCAAATGCGATCATCTGGCTTTGCCACTGCTCTAATTGCAGGTGCTCTTTGAAAACGGGTATGAGGATGTCGTTGCTGGCAGCTACAAAGCCCCAGAAAAAGAACACCGAAACAATAAAGACAAGGGATTTTTGCATGGCCTAAGATATAAAAAAAGCCCTCTCGCAAAAGAGGGCTTCCACTTGGATTTGGATTTAACGAACAACCAAACGCTCGGTTTGGGTGCCTTTGTCGGTGCTGAGCTGAACCAGATAAACGCCGCGCTGCAATTGATCAATGGCCAAGCGGTTTTCGCCCGCTTCAATAGCGCTGCTGAGTACGGTGCGACCAGCAATGTCTAACACACGTACGCTACCCGCCAAGGCGCTTTCGAGCGTAACCACTCCTTGAGCAGGATTGGGGAACAACTTCATGGGCTGCAAACCCAATTCATTCACATTGCTCGATTGGCCGCAAGGCAAGCATGAGCCCCAACATACTGCAGGCATGGTGGTATCGCCTCTGATTACCAATACCCGGTTGGTAAACTGCTGGTTGCCATTGGTGCATGCACCAGCCGGGTTGTTGGTTTCTTGGCCAGCCCAGTTGTCATGCGAAAACTTGTACTCAATGGTATCTCCGATGGGCAAGTTGACGGTGATGTCCCAAATATTGTCGTTGTTGGCATCGCTCATTGGGGCACAGTTACCGCACCAGCTGTTGAAGGTGCCGTTGATTTCGGGGCGGGTGAAAGTGCCGGTGAAGGTGCTCATATCGACCCTGAAAGTTACGTTGGCAGTAGTAGGCTGGCTGCCGCACGGACCACAAGACCCCCAACACACTACAGGCAAGATGGTGTCGAAGGCAGGAACGGTAAATACACGGTTGGTGAATTGTGCATTACCATTGGTGCACGAACCGGCCGGATTGTTCATCTCTTGGCCAGCCCAGTTGTCGTGCGAAAATTTGTACTCCAAAGCAGTGCCTTGGGCAAGAGGTAAAGTAACCGACCAAACACCAGGGGTGCTGGTTGGGCTCATGGCATTACAGTTGCCACACCAGCTGTTCCAGGTGCCATTCACTTCGGGGGTGGTGAAAGTGCCGGTATAAGTCGACATGTCAACACGAAAAGTTACATTGCGTGTTTGCGCGCCCGACCAAAACGAAACGACCATAAAGGCCATTGCAAGTAGAATTTTTTTCATAAGGTGCTCTATTTTATGCGGTTTTCTTAAAAATCAAATGCCAAGATAATCTGAAATTGTCAAAAGTACTATAAGTGCAAAAAAAATATTTGCCTGCCATGGGCCACCAGCGCCTACTTTATACTTCATCCGGAACTGCTTCGCTTAGAAAGTAAAAAACCAAGTACAGAAAGGAATGGGAAACGAAAAGGCATCAACCTGCCCATCTATGGTTTGACGCACCGAGATACCTGCCAAAGAAAACTGGAATGCCTGTTCTTCATTTTTCTGAACACGCATGCCAGGCATCATGAAAAAGGCAAGGGTTTCTCTTTGTTCAATGCGGGGAGTTACACGACGCGTCCATTGACTGTTCGAACCATTAAAAACATTTATGAAGTCAACGCGCTCAAAATCTCTTCTGAAGTAACCCAACATCGAATCGAATACAAAACTCGTTTTCACCCCAATGCGGGCAATGCCTGCCACCGAAAACATGGGGCCAACCAAAGCTGGGTTTTTGATAGTGCGCATGGGAATGCTGCTGAACGACATATTCGAACTGTAATCTCCAGGAGCCATCAATTCGTAACTTCCGCCGTGCCAATGCAGAATGCCTGCTGCCAAGGTTAAATTGTTGTCGCGATCGCCAAAGGTAACATTGCCAAAATGCAAACCGCCAAACCGACTAAAGTTCATGATGTACCCACTGTTGGCCATAATGGTACCTACCGAAAAGTTGAGCTTGGGATTTTGGGTCGGAATGGTGTATTTGGCGGCAAAAGCAATGGGACTTCCCAGCCAGCTGCTCATAACACCCAAATTGAGGCGATCGGTCACTGCAAAGTGAAATTCGGGACCGTACAAATTGAGCTGGTAGTAGTTCTCGCCCTTGTTCACTGGCAAGGCGTTGGTGGTAAAACTATAACGTGTGGTAAAGGGGTTGTTCGGACTAAACTTGTTTTGAAACAAGTCTTTTTTCTTTTGCAAAGGCCTGATTTCCTTGATGTCGGCCTTGGGAATATACACCTTGCCTAATTTATCGGTTTCTATGAGCACTTCTCTGCCATCGTCGCTTAAAATATAACAGATGTACTCGGTGCCGTTGCTTTTGATAACCACGAACAGTTGACGGGCAGCGTCTGCTTCGGCTTGCGCAAAACTGAGTTGGGGCAGGGCACATAGACCACAGAACAAAAGGATGAAGAAAAGGAGCTTTTTCATAGATTGGTCGTTGTAACAATTGTACTGACAGTATGGCTGCCCCAATCAAACCTGGCGTTAAGTTTTTTGGCAAAGCTGGAGCAGTGAGCAGAACATTTGATGGTAGTAATTTAGCGAGTCACGCTCACAAAACCATAAGGTTTTTGTAAGCTTTGCTACTTCATCAGCTTAATGCACTGTTATTCAAGGCTTCAATACTTCAGCAACGAGCTTTAAAGCCAGCCGAAACGATTGGTCGGGATACGCAATCTGGTTCACTGTACCTGCAATGAAAAGCTGGTGCTCAGGGCTGTAATAGGCCATGGTACCCGACAAGCCCGAATGGCCTTGCAAAGCAGGAAAGCGCTTTCCAAGGGTCATCCATTGAGGTAAAGCAAAGAGGTGCATGCCCATGCCCGATTGCATGGGGTAAAAAATGCGGTTCCAATCTTGCATCTCTGCCAGGTAGGCAGCAGGAAACAAGCGCCCACCGAAAAATGCTTGCAAAAACACCAGCAAATCGGCAGCATTAGAAACCATGCCGCCATCGGGGCCATTGGCAGCCATGGCTTGCGGTATGTGCAGCTCCGCATTTTTGTAACGCAAGGGCGCCATGCGCCTATCGGAAGTGTCGGAAAACAACCAAGTGTGTTGCAATTTCAAAGGCGCAATGATGCGCTGCTCGCAGGCTTGGCCATACGACAAACCGGTGAGGCGTTCGATGATCTGTCCCAATAGCTGAAAATTGGTATCAGAATAATGCGCTTTGCCCTTGCTTCCCGGTGCAAACAGGGGTTTTTGCCTGCGGTTGATGGCCAGCACCTTGTTAAAGTCGGTGTTTTGATCGTTGCCCGAGGTTAAGTCCTTTTCGAGCGAATAGCCTTGCTGGTCTTTTCCCTGGAAATAATCGGGTAAACCCGAAGTATGTGCCAACAGCTGGGCAAGGGTAATCTGCCGGCTGTAATCGCGGCCTTTGTACACATGCAAGCCTTCGAGCTCGGCGGCCGAAAAATACTGCGGGAGGGTGTCGGAGAGTTGCAAACGGCCCTCGGCACGCAATTGCAGGATGATGGCCGTGGTGTACAGCTTGGTGGTACTGGCAATGAAAAAGGGTTGGTTGGCCGTCAAATTGCCCGCAGCCCCTTGCCAAGTTTCGCCCTGGTAGGCAATGGCAAACTGATTGCCGGGCATTTTAGAGCGGTGCAGGCTTTCATTCAATATGCTTTGCAATGGGGTTGCTTTACGCGTCGACCAAGAAGCTGAATTTTGGGCCGTTACCTGGCCAGCGAACAACGAAAAAAGCGAGAGAAAGAGCATTTTGTACATGGTTGATTTTTTGTACAAAATTCCCGCTCCCTCGCTTCCGAAAAGTTACCTCGGGTTAATAAATCAAGCCTCATGCAAATCTGCGGTCCGTTGGCCCATCAGGCTTCGAGTAACTCGGCTTGATAGCCTACCGCCTTCAGCGCATCAATCACACTTTGCGCATTGCCGGTGCTGCTATTCACGGTGAGAATTTTGTCGGGATGCAGTATGTCAACCTCCCAACTTTCAACGCCGGGTAAATTATTGAGTTCGGGCTGAACGGTACTGATGCAACCGCCGCACTTGATGGTCGATTTGAATTTCAGTTGTGTCATGATAATCGGGTATATTTTAAACGTAAACTGTTGAGCACCACACTTACCGAGCTGAGGGCCATGGCACCTCCGGCAAGCATGGGGTTGAGCAAAAAGCCATTGTAGGGGTACAACAAACCAGCCGCAATGGGAATGCCTATGAGGTTATACACAAATGCCCAAAAAAGGTTTTGGCGAATGGTACCCACGGTTTTGCGGGCAAGGTTGAAAAAGGCCGGAATGCGGCTTAAATCGTTGTGCAGCAGGGTTACGCGCGCCACGTCGATGGCCAGGTCGGAACCTTGGCCCATGGCAATGCTCAAGTCGGCCAGGGCCAATGCCTCGCTGTCGTTGATGCCATCACCCATCATGGCTACTGGTTCGCCCTGCGACTGAAACTGCTTGATGGCCGCTGCCTTATCGCCAGGCAACATGCCCCCCTGCCAATGCTTGATGCCGAGTTGCTGGGCCACCGCTTCCACCGTTTCGGGGCGGTCGCCACTCAGCAAACTCACTTCCATGCCTTTGTTTTGAAGGGCAGCTACCAATGCTTTGGCGTCGGCTTTCACCGGATCGTGCAAGTACAAACAAGCCAAAGCGTCGTGATCGTCGGCAAACCAAACGGTCGAAAAAGTTGCACTGTCGAGGGCTTGCTTCTTCCAGAAGTCGCTCAAACGAACGCCTTCCGCGGCCAACAAAGCCAGGTTGCCAGCCAACCAGCTTCTTCCCGCCACCTCAAAGCGAATGCCCTTGCCGGGGATGTTTTCGAAGGCATCGACCGCCAAAGGCTGGGTGCCTTTTTGTTCAAAATGCTTGACAATGGCCTTCGCCAAAGGGTGATCGCTCTGCTGCTCACCAGCCAATAAAATGGCCTCCAGCGCTGCCGCTTCTCCCGCCTGCGGATGCCACTGCAGGTGGTGCACCTCGGCCTTGGCAGCGGTAAGGGTGCCCGTTTTGTCGAGCACCACCCGCTTGATGGTCAAAGCCTTTTCGAGGCTTTCGGCATCGCGCACGAGCAGGCCCAGGCTGGCACCGCGACCAACACCTACCATGATGGCTGTTGGGGTAGCGAGGCCCAGGGCGCAGGGACAAGCAATGACCAGCACCGTTACCATGGCGAGTAAGCCGTGTGAAAAGGCATTGTCGGCACCCGATAACCACCAAACAAGCATGCTCAGCAGGGCAATAACCAGCACTACAGGCACAAAAATGGCAGCGATTTTATCGACCAGTTGCTGCACGGGGGCCTGGCTGCCTTGGGCTTCCTGCACACGGCGAACGATTTGGGCCAGCAAGGTTTCGCGGCCCACACGTTCGGCGGTCATTTCGAGGCGGCCCGATTGGTTAACGCTACCCGCCAAAAGCCGATCGCCGCAGAGCTTACTTACCGCCACCGGCTCGCCAGTGAGCATGCTTTCGTCGACATACGAACTCCCTGCAACCACTTCGCCATCAACAGGTATTTTTTCACCCGGACGCACCAACAGCCGATCGCCCGGTGCCACCATGGCCAATGGGATTTCTTCTTGTTGACCGTTCTTGAGGCGCATCACCGTATCGGGCTGTTCGCTCAACAAGCCGGCGATGGCAGCTGCTGTACCCGCTTTGGCACGGGCTTCGAGCACCCGGCCCAATAAAATGAAAGTGATGATAACCGCAGCAGTTTCGTAGTACACATGTGGGTGCAAACCCCGGCTGTGCCAATATTCGGGATAAAAGGTGTTGAACAAACTGAAAACCCAGGCAATGGCTGTGCTCAGCGCCACCAAGGTATCCATATTGGCGCGTCGGTGACGGGCCTGCTGCCAGGCGTTTACAAAGAAGCTGCGGCCGTAATAGAACACAACGGGCGTGCTGCCCAGCAACATCCAGTAATTGGCAGCGGGTGCATCCATGAAAAACATGCCCAAAATGAAGACGGGCAAGGTGAAAAGAGTCGCCCCCAAAAGCCGTTTTTTCAGCTGTTGGTAATGCGCTTGTTGGGCTTGCTGGCTGCTGGCCAAGGCATCTTCGGCTTCCAGCAAGAGGTCGTATCCGCCTTGTTGAACAGCAGCACGGATGCCATCAAGTTGGGCCTCGTCGTTGAAAGTGAGCAGCAAAGTATGGGTGGCAAAATTCACTTTGGCATCGAGCACCCCGGTTTGAGATGCTGCAATGCTGCCCACACTGGCAGCACAGGCGGCGCAGCTCATACCGCTTACAGCGAAGGTCTTTTTTTGTTGGGCCATGTAGCTAAAATGCAAGAGCACAAAACTAAGTTCCTTGTGGGCAGTTTCGGCAGAAATTTCGAAATTGCCGCCATGCAAGCTGAACCAACAATTGCCGCTCCCTATCGCTGGAGTTTTGCCTCGGTGGGGGGCGTAAAAAGGGTCAACCTCGACAAAGGCGAAGACCTGCTGCACCTGCACGAGCTCGATCAGAAATTGTGGACGGTGCTGAGCTGTCCGGTCAACGGCCTCGAAATCGATACACGCAGCTTGCAGCTCATGGACCAAGACAGCGATGGCAAGCTCCGCGTAAACGATGTGCTGGCTGCCGTGGCCTGGGCCACCCGCTTGCTGCGGAACCCCGATGATTTGCTGCAACAAGCCGAACAGCTGCCGCTCGAGGCCATCAATACCGACGATGAACTGGGTAAAAAGCTGCATGCCTCGGCCAAAACCATCCTCAAATCGTTGGGCTTGCGCGAACAAAGCTGGATTTCTACCGCCGAAACGGCCGATGCCACGCGTATTTTCGAAAACACCAAGTTCAACGGCGACGGCATCATCACCCCCGCCAGTGCGGGCGATGACGCGGAGCTGGCGGCACTCATCGAAACCATTTTACAAGCCAGTCAAGGCCTTACCGACCGCTCGGGCAAAGCAGGCATCGACCGTGCAGCGGTAGCCAGCTTTTACGAACTGCTCGAACAGCGTTTAAACTGGCTTCAGGCAGGCACCGAAAAGCAAGTGAAGCCCTTGGGTGAGCAAACCGCCGCTGCTTGGGAAGCACTGCAAGCCGTAGAAGCCAAAATAGACGATTATTTTTTGCGCTGTCGGTTGGCCGCCTTCGATGCACAAACCGCAGATAGTTTGGGCTTGGCTGCCAACAGTTTGGAAAGCTACCGCCAAAGCCTGCTCAACACCGAAGCGGAAGTATTGCACAAAGCTCCGTTGGCCAAAATTGAAGCTGGTGCGGCCTTGCCCTTGCATGCGGGCATCAACCCGGCTTGGGAAAAGGCCATTCAAAAATTGAATGACACCGTTGTGGAGCCACTGCTGGGCAAACAAAACAGCCTCAGCCAAGCGCATTGGCAACAACTTAAAACACAATTGGCAGCCTATGGAGCCTGGCTGGCCGCCGAAAGCGGGCAAACCTTGGCTCCTTGGTCGAAAGAGCAATTACATCAATTCCAGCAGAGCAACCGGTCTGCTTTGGAAGCGCTCATCGACAAAGACGAAGCCCAGCGTGAAGCTGCCGAAAACATCATGCAGGTAGATAAATTGGTGCGTTTCCACCGCGACTTGTACCGTTTGCTCAAAAACTTCGTGACCTTTTACGATTTCTACAGCAACGAGGAAGAACGCGCCATTTTTGAAGCAGGCACTTTGTTCATCGACCAAAGGAGCTTGAGCCTCTGCGTGCGCGTTGACGATATGGCGAGGCACAACCAGCTGGCAGGCATGAGTGGTATGTATTTGCTGTATTGTCAGTGCAAATCGCGCCACAGCAACGAAAGCATGACCATAGTGGCCGCCCTCACCAATGGCGATATCGACAATTTGGTGGTGGGCCGCAATGCTTTGTTTTACGATGTGCGTGGCAACGATTGGGACGCCACGGTGGTGAAAATCATCGAAAATCCGATCAGCATTCGCCAAGCATTTTGGGCGCCTTACCGCAAAGTTGCCGCGCTCATAGAAAAACAAATCAGCCAGTTTGCCGAAGCGCAAGACAAAAAAGTGGAAACCGATGCGGCCGCCGCGGTTGATGGAAGCCCACTGGGCAACAAGCCCGCCGAAGAAGCCAAAGCCCCTCCAGTACCCTTCGATATTGGCAAGTTTGTGGGCATTTTTGCCGCCATCAGCTTGGCATTGGGTGCTTTGGGAACGGCCTTGGCCTCGGTAGTAGGTGGCTTTTTGGGATTGGTTTGGTGGAAGATGCCCATTGCCATGGCTGGGCTGCTGCTGGTAGTATCGGGACCATCGATGATTTTGGCCTGGCTCAAATTGCGCAACCGCAACCTGGCTCCCCTGCTCGATGCCAATGGCTGGGCCATCAACGCCCGGGCAGCGGTGAATATCGCCTTTGGCAAAACCCTTACCCAATTGGCCGAAATTCCGGCTGGCGCCAGCATCAATTTGGTAGATCCGTTTGTGGCCAAAAAGAAACCTTACCTCAAATACCTGCTCTTGGGTGGCTTGGTATTGGGGATGCTGCTCTACTTGCTGTGGAGAAGGCAGTTTGTAGGATGGTGATATAATCTAAACCCCTTCAAGGCGAACGGTGCTCGCTACCTGATCAGTTTTATAGCGCCAGGGATGCCTTCGATTTGCAGAAACAGCAAACCTTGCGGGAGCTCGTTAACGGCTATCGTTGTTAATGCAGCATCGGCAACGAACCGCTGCACCAAACGTCCTTGCACATCGCTGATGCGGATAGCGCGACCCACCCATTCGGTTTTCAACTGCAATTGGCTTCGCTCGGTTAAGGGCATGGGATAAACTTTGGCACCGCTGTCAATGCTTTCGGTGGGCACCGAAGTATTGCTCCATGGTGCGGTCAGCTTTACGATGCGGTGGGTAAAAGGCTGGTCATTGGTCCAGTTTACCCCATTGGTGGCTAAGTAAATATTACCTTCGGGGTCGGCCACAATGTCGCGTAAACGGCCATAAACCCCATTCAGGTATTGCTGCTCCGAAACAATTTGATTGCCCGAGCTGTCGAGCTGCATCACATACAAACGGGTGTTTTTGAGGGTGGTTAAAATGATCCGATTCCGAAACACCGGCAAACGCGGATGGTCGTACCAAATCATGCCCGCAGGGGCAATGGTAGGCGTCCATATGCGCAGGGGCACTTTTACGTCGTTGGCCGTACAATAGGCAATTTCATTGGGGTTATCGCACATGCCCGAAACCGTGGGCCAGCCATAATTGCGGCCTGCAATGATTTCGTTGAGTTCGTCGTCGGCATTGGGGCCATGCTCCGAGCTGTAAATTTTTCCATTGGGGTGCAACAAAATGCCCTGCGCGTTTCGGTGACCAAGGGTATACACCCTGCTGCCAGGGGTGGGGTTATTGGCCGGAATGCCCCCGTTGGGCAACATCCGCAGCACTTTGCCGGCTAAATTCGCCGGATTCAAAGGTGCCTGTAGGTTTTGGGCATCGCCGGTGGTCATCAAAAACGTACGGTCGGGCAAAAAGAGCAGGCGCGAACCATTGTGGGTGCTGTTGCCGGGAATATCGTTTAACAGCGTGGTATCGTTGGTTAGGGTTTGGGTTTGTGCGTTGTAGGTAGCTCGTACCAAACGCTCACGTATTTGGCTGCCCTGCTGGTAAGTGTACACATAATACACCCAAGGCGTATCCACAAAATTGGGGTAGAGGGCCATGCCCAACAGGCCCGATTCGCCAATGGCGTAACAATCGCTCACCATGCGCAGCACCGTTTGTTGGCCGGTTTGCGGATTCACCCGGCTGATGCGCCCGTAACGTTCGGTCATCCAAAGGTGGTTGTCGGGGCCCCACAAAATGGTCCACGGAATGTCGATACCGCTGATCACCGTGCTGGTATCGACCGTGGTACCGCCTATTTGGATTTGCGCCCGGGCCTCCAAGCCTCCGGCCAGTAACAGCAGTAAAAGTAGTTTTTTCATCTCATTCGGCTTGTAAAGCATCCCAAAACTCAACGGCCCTACGGGTGTGCGGAATCACAATGGTGCCGCCTACCAGGTTGGCAATGCCCATTACTTCCATGAGCTCGGCTTCGGTAATACCCAAACGGTGGCACTCTTGCACGTGATAACGGATGCAATCGTCGCAGCGCAGCACCATGCTCGCTACCAAACCCAGCATTTCTTTGGTTTTGGCATCAAGCGCACCCTCTTGGTAAGCCGTGGTGTCGGCATTGTATATTTTTTGGATGGTTTTGTTCTTGGTCGACAAAATGCGCTCGTTCATGCGGGCGCGGTAGTCGTTGAATTCGTTGACGAGGCTCATGCGATAAAAATACGAAACAAAATAAGGCGAAAATTGATTTGCTGCTCCCTTTTGCAAGCTTTGGCCTGCTCAACAATCGCCTTTCAAAAAGCCGATGTTTCGCTTTAAGCCTTCATAACCCGTGCGTTTTACGGCGCTTTTGCGGAACAGCTCGTTGAAAAGCTCCTTGGTAAGCTCTTGCCATTGCCGGCCGTCCATGGCTAGCAATTGTTCGTGCGGTTGAAAACGCGGCTCCTGGTGCGGCTGGCTGAATCGGTTCCAGGGACAAACCTCCTGGCAGATGTCGCAGCCGAACATCCAGTTCTCGAACTGCCCTTGCATGCTGGCGGGAATAGCCTCCTTTAACTCAATGGTAAAGTAGCTGATGCAGCGGCTGCCGTCGACCTGGTAGGGGGTAATGGCATCGGTCGGACAAGCATCGATACAGCGGGTGCAGGTACCGCAATAGTCTTTGATGGGGCCATCGGGCGCCAATTCCAAGTCGATAATGAGTTCGGCCAAAAAGAAATAACTGCCTTGTTGTTTGTTGATGAGGTTGGTGTGTTTGCCCACCCAGCCGGTGCCACTGCGGGCTGCCCAGGCTTTTTCGAGCACAGGTGCCGAATCAACAAACACCCGCCCATCAATGTCGCCAATATCATCGCGCAGCAGTTCTAGCAATTCACGCAGCTTGTCGCGGATAACGAAGTGATAATCTTCGCCATAGGCATATTGCGAAATCTTGGGGGCATCGGGCAGTTGTTTGGCCGGGTGGTGGTAATTGTACAACAGACTCACCACCGAACGGGCGCCAGGCACGAGCAAACGCGGATCAAGCCGCTTGTCGAAATGGTTTTCCATATAGCCCATTTCACCGTGCTTGCCGTTTTTGAGCCAGTTTTCGAGGCGGGGTGCCTGGTCTTCGAGGAAGTCGGCCTTGCTGATGCCACAAAACTGAAAGCCCAAACGGGCTGCATATTGCTTCAACAGTCGGCTATGTGCTTCCGGGCGGGTCATCCTTCGAGGTGCGGACCGTTAAAGCGCAAGCGCAAGCGATCAACCGGCTGGTTGTGCACCAGGTGCGACTCAATGATTTCGTTCACATCTTCCAACTGCACCGCGCCATACCAAATGGCTTCGGGATAAACCACCAGGGCAGGGCCCCAGGCACAGGCATCTAAACAAGCTGTTTGCTGGGCGCGAATTTGGATGTTGAGTCCGCGCTCCTTGATACCCGCCTTAAAGGCCGCCACCAAGGCATTGCCATGCTCGTGCCCGCAGCTTTTTTTAGCTGGATCGGGCCGCTGGTTGTTACAAATGAAAAGGTGTTTTTGGTATTTCATGGGTTAAAGGTACGCAGCCAAGCGCATTGCAGAAAATAGGTATTTAGGGCAAGGAGGCCAGTTCTCGACAAAGCCAGTGGTGCTGCCAAACCTCAAAGCATTTCGGAGCTTTGGCCATGTAATACTGCTGAACCTTTTGTATTTTTCACAGCATGAAAAACGGCTTCCTGCTTGGCATCATCGTTAGCTGCATTGGTTTTGTTACCAGCGTTAAAGCCACTTCTCTGTTCCAAAGTACCAACGTGTATTGGTATTCGCGCAGCTGTAACGATAGCTTCGCCATTGATTTGCACCTTCCCAAAACCTTCGACCTCAGAGCCAAGCGAAATTTGCCGGTGGTGTTTTTGTTCGACAGCCAAAATGAAAATACCCACCGGCACAATTTGAGCAGTATTGAAATGCTCACGTATCACGGCCAAATGCCCGAGGCCCTCATCGTGGGCATTGGTTTTAGGGAAGACAACCGCTACCTGCTCACCAGTCACCAAAAATTGCCCAGCAACCCCATCAGCGGCCTCGAAGCAACCTCGCAAATGCTTTTTTCAGAATTGCTCCCGTACTTGCGCCAAAAATACCTGGCCAATGGTCCGGTGTTGGTGCTTGGCCACTCGCGAACGGGGTATTTGGTAAATTACCTATATGCCCAACATGGCGAAAAGCTGGCTTTTGCAGGCTGTTTTAGCGGATTTTTTGAGCCTGGTTGCACAAAACCCCAATTTACCGACGCCATGCTGAAGTTTAGCAAGCAGGAGCGGGGACCATTTTATTATGCGAGCTGGGGCACCGACCGCTGGCAAGAGGCACCATATGCCCAAGCCCTGCAAGGCATAGATGCTGCAAGCAAAGGGCTGCCGGGTAGTGCCCGGGTGCTGGTGCAGAGCCATGCCGGTGCGGGCCATCTCATGAACTACCATTTATCGGTACCTGCGGCGCTCAGTTGGTTTTTTGCACCCTATGCTGGGCTTTTTAACCAATGGCTTTACGAGGAAGTAAAAAAGGTACCAGCCGATAGCTTACTACCACAGCTCAACCGGGCCTATGCTACCTTGGCACCGCAGCTGGGCGGGCGCATCGATGTGCCACTCGATGCCTACATCTCCTTTGGCAATGTGCTGTGGCAACAACGGCAATGGGCGGCCATGGAAGCATTGCTTCAGCAGGGTAAAAACGCTTTTCCTGCCGACTACGAATTACATTATTTACTGGCATTGAGCCTCAAAAAGCAGGGCAAGACGGCCGCCTACGAAAGTTTGGCAGGCTTTGAAACGAAGCGTGCTCAAAGCGATCAGCAACTAAGCGATTTGGAAAAAAAAGAGATCATCAATACCTACCAAGAACTAGCTACTGAACCATGAAAAACAAACATTACTTCTGGTCCATTTCGTTGTTGCTGCTTGCCTGCCAATCAAACCCGCCTGCCGAAAACAACACCGAAGCCCCTTTAGCTTCCGACAACAGCCGCATTAGCCTCGATTGGGCTGGCACCTACCGCGGCACGCTGCCCTGCGCCGATTGCCCGGGCATCAAAACCGAAATTACCTTGTTGGCCGATGGCAGTTATCGCCTGGGCAGCTTCTACCAGGAGCGCAGCCAGGTAGCCGAGCGCGACAGCGGTAGTTTTAGTTGGAATGCAGATGGCAACCGCATCCTGCTCAACAACGACAGCAGCTGGCAATTTTTGGTGGGCGAAAACCGCTTATTCAAACTCGATTTAAATGGCGTGCGCATCAGCGGTGCCTTGGCCGATGCCTATGCGCTGAGCAAAGTCACCGCCGACACAAATGTGGCTGGTCGTTTTTGGCGTTTGGTGGCTTTGCGCGGCAGCCCCTTGCCCGCCAACAAAAGTGGCAAAGAAGCGCATTTGCTGTTTGGCACCGACGGACGGGTAAGCGGCAATGCCGGGTGCAATAGCCTCATGGGCAGTTACGAACGTTCTGTCGGCAACCGCCTCCGATTTGGCGCGCTGGCCACCACCGAAATGTTTTGCGCCGAAGGCATGCAAACCGAATCGGAATTCCTGAAAGTACTCAGTAGCACCGATAATTTCACTCTGGCCCCCACTGGCGACACCCTTTACCTCCAACGGGCACGCATGGCACCCATGGCGGTATTGGTGGAGGAGTTTTTGCGATGAATCAAATTCACCAGAGCGCAGCAATAGCAATCGTTTTTTAAAGCAAACCCATGTATATCCAACAAAAAATCACTCCCTGCCTTTGGGTAGAAAAAGATGCCAAGGCTGTGGTAAACTACTACCTCTCCATCTTCAAAGATGGCCAATTGAAAGACTATAGGCAGTTCACCAATCCACCCGAAATGGGTGGAAACAGCTTTGAAACAGCGGTTTTTGAAATAGCGGGAATGGAATTTCAAGTGTTGGCAGCAGGGCCGCTTTTCTCGTTTAACGAGGCCATTTCGTTGGTTATCAATACCGCCGACCAAGCTGAAACCGATTATTATTGGGAGGCATTAACCTCAAATGGAGGAGAAGAAGGCGTTTGTGGCTGGTGTAAAGACAGGTACGGACTGTCGTGGCAAGTGGTACCGGTTGCATACTACGCCCTCATACACAGCGAAGATTTGGCAGTGAGACAAAAAGCCATCAACAACACCTTCAAGATGAAAAAACTCCTATTGGCTGAACTGCAATGATGTGGGCAAATGCTTTATCAAGCACCCGTTTTTGAGCGTTTGTTGGGGTATAAATCGGCCAACTACAGTTTTATAAAAAGCTAGAACGAGGCCCGCCGATCCAGAAAGAGTGAAGTTTAGGCGCTGGCCAACGCGAACATAAGCTTGCGAATTGCGTGAATAAAAGTGACAGCAGAGCACAGCTACTGCGCCCATGTTTCTGCGGTTTTCAATGCAAAAATGAGTTGCTTATTATCACTAATATGGGTAGTGCGCCAGGCTCCTAACCGGGCTTGTGGTTTTTGAGCAAGGACTTTGCTTTTTAGTTGGCAAATGGCCAACGCAACCCGATGCATGTGGTTTTTTAGGGTTGATTTTGAATCGGTTAGCTTGCTAGCTACAACTTTGCCATTCGTCTCTCAAAACAAGGGGGTGAGGGCTGCAAACAACCAGCTGCATTTTAAATATCGCGCCATCTGCTTACCTTCGCCAACCATCGCTTTAAGCCAAGTGAGTAGTTTTGCAGGAGCAAAGCGGTGATTGCAGCCACAAACAATGGTGAAAACTTATATCATCAACGTGTCAACCAACGAACAGCGCAGAAATCACATGCTGCGTTTGGTTCGCGAGCATGCCTGCCTCAGTAACTACCAATTTGTACACGACGGTGATATTGCTGCCATTTCGGAAGCCACTTTCGTTCAACATTTTGGGGGCAAGCACAAAAGCATCAATGGCGCCGTTTCTTGCGCTTACAAGCATATTTTGGCCTACCGCGATATGCTTAAATCGGAGAATGCAGCCTATTTCTTGGTGCTCGAAGATGATATTTTTCTACACGAGCATTTTTGCGAACGCCTTCAAAAGATCATCGACGAAATCAAACAGCGCAAACTCTGCAACTTTTTGGTTTCTCTCGAAGAAAGCAGTTTAGAATATGTTAAAGGAAGCGAGCTGCGAAAAAATATATTGCTGTATCAAAAGAACCACGGCCGCATGACAGGGGCCTACCTTGTCGACCGCCAAGCAGCAAGCAATATGCTCGCCGAAATTGATCAAAACAAATGCAACGAGCCCATCGACTGGTTTCATAACTACTGCGCTGTAAACAAACTCATTTCAATTTATTGGGCCCAACCAACTTTAGCCGTGCAAGGCAGTCTCAATGGCCAGCTTGAATCGCTGATCGATCAAAAAGACTCGGGCAAACTCAAAATTGTACAATTCAAAGTCAACCGCTTTTACAAGCGAATCTTGTATCGTTTCCGGTAGTAAATGCAGTGGCTACAAACGCTTGTTAGCTGGCAAAAAGAGCTAATTTGGGTAGCACATCCTCTGGTTTAAGTGTCGGCATTAACCCTGCATCCCACCGCCAGATGGCCTTTTTGAACCTTGAACCCCCGCCTTGCGGGATTTCGCTCCGCTCAACTTGAACTGTGAACCGACCTCACCTCCGTGGAGTCCGACCAGTAGCGTCGGACCTCTTATCCCTATTTCGACAAGCTCAATAACCATCTCCAGAGGAGAGGGACGCTAGATTTCGGTTCGCAATAAATTCTGGTTTCAAGAAAATGGAAATCCGAACATGAATTCAAAGTTTAATCTAAACGGCCAACCTAAATCAGGCACCGTCACAATTTGAACTTTGAACTTTGAACCTTGAACCGGCCAAAGCGCGTGCCGTGCCGCTAAGCCTCCATCCAGCTGCAGCCCTCCACCTCGGTGATCAACCCGCTCCCAAACTGCTGGGCTGGGGTATGAAAACCTGCTTTCCAATCGCCCGAAGCCACTTTTTGGGCAATGAGCAAGGCCGTTTCGGCGGTGAGGCGGTAGGTTTCGTTGACGCGCAAACGCAATTCGCGCCGCTCGCCTTGGGCATTGCGCACTTGCCCATACACCAGGGCGTAGCCTTTTTGGTTTTGCTCGGGGGTAGGGCCGTATACCTGGGCATCGACCCGCTTTTGGAGCATGCCCCTGAACCAGGCCGTGCGCAGGAGCCGATTGAACAGCGGCAACAAGCGCAACCAAGGGTGTAGTTTTGGGCTTCCGCCTGTGTAAGTGGTGATGTTGGGGATGCCCGTGCTTACCCAAGCGGTGAACAAATCGCCCCAGGGAATAGAAATTACGAAGCGTTTTTTGGTGCCAAAATCAATCCAGCGGCCGTGTTTGCCCATGCGTACCGGCACCAATTGGCCGTTGCGGCGTTCGGCACCCGGTGTTCCCAGCCGTTCGATGGTGCTGCTGAGCGTACCGTGCGAAATGCCGCCACCCACGGTCACAAAGGCCAACTCGAGTTCGGTGGCATCGGGCAGGGCAGCTTTCAAGCGGTTGGCCAGGCAGTCGGTAGGCACCACGTCAAAGCCCACGCCTGGCATGAGCAGGATGTTGGCTTTTTGGGCAGCCCCATCCAGGCTGTGGAGGTAATCTAAAACGGCCAATTCGCCGGTAATATCGAGGTAATGGGTGCCTGTGCGCAGGCAGGCGGCGGCCATTTGGCGAGCGGTGCGGCTGAACGGACCAGCGCAATGTAGCACTACGGGGGCTTGTTGCAACAGGGCGTCGAGGGCGGCGGCATCTTCCAAATCGGCGGTTTGGTAGGGGAGGTGGAGGCTGTTGGCCAGCGCGGCCAGCGGTTCTTTCCGCCTACCGGCCAAGAGCACGCGGCGGCCTTGTTGGGCAGCCAATTCGCTCACCAGCTTGCCGGTATAACCGTTAGCACCGTAAATCACCAGTTCGTAGCGACGTGCTTCCATCTCAGCTCCCCATCAAAAGGGCCAAGGCATCGGCTACCCGGTTTTGGGCAATCCACGCATGGGCGAGGTTGTGTAAGTGGTCTTCGAGCGATTCCTGGTGCAGCGAAAAACGGCGGTAGGCTTCTTGCACCTCGGCATCGTGCATCACGGCTTCGCGGGCTTCGGCAGTGGGCAGTTTTTCGATGTTGCCCAGCCTGCCCAGGTCGTTTCCTGTGAGGATGTTGCTCAGCCGCACCGATTCGGGCAGGGCATCTACCCCGATGCCTTTGGTTACCAGCGGTTTTTCAACCTCAAACAAACCGGCCGAAGCACGGCTGTACCAATCGCCACCCAAACGGGCAACCTGGTCTATTTTCAGCGGGTCGATGTTGCCCGCTTCGTTCAAAATGTTCTCGCGGATGTGCATGCGCAGCACCTCGCAAATCACCAGATTGCCGGCACCTCCTTCGGTGCCCAGGGCTTTTACCTCCACCACCTTGCACTCAAACTGCACGGGCGCACCTGCCACGCGCGGTGGACGCACCAGCTCCGAGGCTTGCTCGCCAAAACCGGCCTTGGTGAACTCGTTCACGCCCTTTTCGTACTCAGTACTGGCCAGCGACATCTGGTACACCATGTCGTAACTCACGATGTTGATGGTGCACTCGGGCACTTCCAACACATTTTCGAGGCTGTGTTTGGTAGTGTTGTCGCGCACCCGGCGGGCAGGCGAAAACACCAAAATGGGCGGATTGGCACTGAAGAGGTTGAAAAAACTGAAGGGACTCAAATTCACCTTGCCTTCGGCATCGATGGTCGACACAAAGGCCACCGGACGCGGCGCCACCGCTCCTTGCAACAAGCCTTGCAGCTTGGGCGCGGGCAGCTCGGCGGGAATGATGGTGCGGTAAACGTTCATCGCTGCCCCTTTTTGCGGGCCATGATGGAGAAATTGCTGTCTTCGCGCACAATGGTGTTCACCAAAGTACCCAATGCAGTGATTTCCATCTTCACCTCGTCGCCTTCTTGCAGCCATTGGGGCTTGAAATTTTCGGGATCGAGGCGCTTGCCCGTGCCGTTGAGCTCGAGGAAACAGCCGGTTCCTACGGTACCCGAGCCAATTACGTCGCCGGGCAAAATGTCGACCCCATACGAACAACGCTCAATGATTTCGGCGAAGGTCCAGTCCATGTCGCCCACATTGCCTTCCGACACCAATTTGCCATTTACCCAGCACTTCATGCCCAGGTTGTAGTTGGCGCCAGTGTGGCCGGGTTTGGCGGGTATGCGGAAGGGTTCCAACTCATCGGGCGTTACGAGCCAGGGGCCAATTACGGTGCTGAAGTCTTTGCCTTTGGCCGGACCGAGGTTGAGCAGCATCTCTTCCATCTGCAGGGTGCGGGCGCTCATGTCGTTCATGATCATGAAACCGGCGATGTAGCTGTCGGCCTCCTCGGCGGGGATGTTGCGGCCCTGCTTGCCAATGACGATGGCTGCTTCGAGCTCAAAGTCGAGGTTGAGGAAATGGTCGGGCATGCAGGCAATTTCGCCTGGACCTTGCACCGCATTGTGGTTGGTGAAATAAAAGATGGGGTATTCGTCGAATTGGGGGATCATGTCAACGCCCCGGTTGCGGCGGGCGGCTTCTACGTGCTGGCGGAAGGCGTAACCATCGCGGCAGGAGGTAGGAAAGGGCACCGGTGCGAGGATAAAATCTTCGGGCACATCGTCGGGTTCGGCCTGCAGGCTGCCGTTCAACAAACCGCTTTCAACGGCTCGCGCGGCATCCATGGCTTCTTCACCGGCAAACAAAAAGGCCCCCATGCTGGGTGGGATGTTGGCGTCGATGGCGTGCAAGTCGTAGATGCTGCCGTTGAGGTACAAGCCCAACTGCGCGTTGGTGCCTTTGAGGTACGATACCAGTTTCATGCGTCAAAAATTTTGATGCAAAGGTAGGCTTTTGGCGGGAAAGGGTGTGAAGGCTGGGGATTTTAGGCAGAAATCGTGGTTTCAAATCGAATAAAGCGGTTTGCCTTTTTCAGCCAATTTTCAGGGCTTTCCAAAACACCGCCGAGGAAAGCACATTCCCCATATCTACATCCTTCATGCCTTTTTTGATGCGCTGCTGTTGAGATGAAGAAAGATTATCCCACCAATTTAGGTTACTATCAGCTGTTCTTAAATCATAGAGAAACGTAATCACATGCTCATCCGACAGCTCGTTTATCCAAGCAATCAAGTCTAATTTTTTTTGACGGAGTTCAGCGGCTGACATCTTTACAGAGTTAACACAAATGTACACACTGCCGAATTTAGTTCAAAAGCAAAGTGCAGCATGGAGGGCTGGTTCTAATCTTTCACCTTGATGATTGAAAGATTGCGGGAGTATACCTCTAAGCCATTAAACCTCGGCGAGTGGATTCATGTATTGCAGGTTTGGTTAATTTCATTTCTGCCATTTTTCTTTGAAATGAGCTATGACCTCATCGTGCCTCAAGGTTTGGCCATTTTCAATTTGAAGCAAGCCATTTTCAATTTTTTCCTTCACGATGAGCTGTTCAAACAATTTATTCAGGTTCACTTCTTGAGGGAACTCATGGGTAGCTTGCAAGACAGATTCCTTTTTCATGCATCAAAATTAGTGTTTTTTCAAGGACACCTGTTGTTTTGATGCTTGGTGAAATGTATCATAGACCCTGTTAACTATCGGGATAAGGAGCACGACCATGATTGCCAACAGGACATGCTAAGCACGAATAGGATTCGCTTGGCACATAAACAGCATTGCAGACAAATGCGTTTTAGCGCAAGGTTTATATCGTCATGATGTGTGCTGTCTTACTTTGAATATTGTCGATTCTCTCAAAAAAAGGAACTATTTGCGGGTCTATCCAGCTCACCAAATTATAAATTTTTGTCCTGATTTCTAAAGCCAACGAGCAATCAATAGTGTGTCCGTTAAAACAGAGTGGTTCACAATGATTTACCCTGTTCCTAAAGCCCTTTATGTCGTGAAGTTTATCGTAAATACTTGCTCTATTTTCTGTTACAGGCTTGTGAGCAAATACGTGTATAGGTTGTCCTCCTACTAATGAATAATGATGCGGTAAGAAAAAGGCTAACCAAAAACCAAAAGTTTGGTCGGATACTATTTTACCGCTAGTAATGGGAATAGCTCGTCTTGTTAACTTAGTTTCAGTTTTCTGAACACAGCTTTTCAGGAAATAATGGGAACCTCGCAATGAATTATCTCTCATAAAGCCAGTTTTTTGATTGATAATCCAATCAGGGTCGGCGAAATGTGTTGACAAGGTGATATTAAGGCTATTTCTAAGAACAACTTCAAATTGACTCAGAATGGGATGAAAGGCTTGAGCCAAGCGTATATTCGCATTGTAGAGCTTTTTAGCTCTTTCCTTATTGTTTCCTGCAGCATTTAAATACCTGTTGTAACGAGGTCTTGAAAAGTGTTTGTTTCTTAATTCTAACTTCATAGTAGATAATATTGAGGGTTCTTCTTATCTTTGTTTCATATAGACTTGGTAAAGCCTCTTTCTTTCGTAGAAACGTAATCAAGTAAAAGAATTAAAGGAACTCATTTCGGGTTCCTTTTTTCTTTTACTATCCGTTCTAACCAATTTAGAACACCACTAAAACTTACCACTAACATCAGTCTGTCAGTTAGCTCTCGCTCCTACAACTATCGGAGTCAAATTTCACGTTTCATCACCCAATATAACGCATTTCGGCGGGCTGTAATAGAAATCACCGCTTGATATGCAGCTCAAGGCGAGCGCCAAATCCGAGTTCTACAATTTTTTGAAGGGTTGAAAGACGGGCTTCCTTGATGTTGTTTTCGATTTTTGAGATGTAAGATTTTGTTGTCCCCACCTTTTCCGCAAGTTGTTCTTGAGTCATACCGAGCTCTAATCGGGTATTCTGAATGAGTGCCCCCATTTTGAAGCTTTCATAACCTGCTTCCAATTCATTTCGTTCTTTGGTGCCAATGGCCCCGTAATGTTTAACCTTGAACTCCTCAAGTGTCATCAAGTTTTTATTTGTCGTTTTCATATGCCATTTTAATTTTTGAGGCCAATGCTATTTCTTGCTTCGGTGTTTTTTGCGTTTTCTTTTGAAATCCATTGGCCAATACAACCAATTTTCCTTCATCGAAAAAGCAGAAAATCCTGAAAATATCACTCCCCAGTTGAACACGTATTTCGTAAAGCCCATCTGTATTTTCAATGTGCTTCAGATAGTTTTCAGGCACTTTCGGTAACTCTTCAATCAGCTCAAACGTCCAAACTATTTTGGCTTTTACTTTTTTCGTTTGCCTCTTAAAGAAGTCTTCGAAGTAGTGTTTGTAAAACACAATCGTCCTGTACTTCTTTTGCTCGCTGATGCTACTGACTGCCGTTTCAAAGGTAATTAAAGTTTCCCTAAAGTGAAACTGCTTGGCTTATTGAATATCGGTTAACATGCCCAAATTCGCCCAATACACAAATTCTAGTCATTCAGCCGACCCTACTCCAAATACACCCCTACCTTCCTTATCTATTCCTTGAGCCGCTCGGTGGCTATTACATGCCCGGCACCAGGCACAATTTCCAGGCGGGCGTTGGTGAAAAGCCTCCAATAATTGGGAACCATGGCCCAGGGCTGGTTGTCGCACTGCCCGCAGCAAAATGAGCCACAGATTAGCTCGGCGACTGGTGTGCGCCTTTGGCATTTGCAAACTGTTTTCCGAATAGCAATGAACATTCATTCGTTTGGCCGAGTGATTAGCTCATGTATCAAATTTGCCAAGGCATTTACATCGCTATTGATGGTGCCCTGCATGTACCTCACGTAAATGTCTTTATCGTCTGGAGGGTTGAGATTTAGGGTATAGCCCTTGGTAAAAGCCAATGTTCGTAAAAACTCTCTTTGCGCACGCCCATTGCCTTCTCTAAATGGATGCAAATAATTCACATTATCCAATATCTCTGCAAGTTTTTCGGCAATGAGCCTGTCGTCTTTCTTGGCTATATTTTTGAATTCCTCAATCAAAAGATCTAAGTATTTCAAAGCATTGTCGAAATGTGAAGTAGGAAAAAACTGTTTTCCGTTTTTACTGATTTCTACTTTTCTTTTCCTTCCCGCCCAAACGTAAATGTCCTGAAATAAATATCGGTGAATCTCAAAAAGCGTGTCTATACCTTTGATTTTCATGGGCTTTTGATAAAGCTCCTGAAGTCTCTTGGTAACAGCACCGCTTTCAACAAAAAGCAATACTTGAGGATCTTCAATTTCCAGTAAATTTCTTAAAACACCTGTTTGTTTATTGGTGTAAGTAAAATCGGGGTCTAAATAATGGTAAGCATTAGACATAAGCCTTCCGCTTGGCAACGGCAACCACTTCCTCAAGGCTAATGTGCCCCATCACATAGTCTCTGATAACTTCGATGCCTTTGGGCGTTGGCTCAAAGCCCTCAAACATATTGCTTCCAATGGCATTCGCCGTTCCTTCAAAAGTCTTCAAATCAGCAAACTTCACCCCCATGATGGTAAGCTTACTTCTGTCGATTTCTATGGTCTTGAACATGTATAGCAATTGAGACTAACACCAAATTTAAGCATTTTCCAATTAAAATTAACGTTTCCTGATTCCTCATTATCGCTATACTGCACGAATGTTGGAAATGCTCAAGGCAAGTCCTCCTCCAAAAACTCCCCCACCCTCCTTGCATATTCCGCAGCCTGCTCGGTAGCTATTACATGCCCGGCACCAAACACAATTTCCAGGCGGGCGTTGGTGAAAGGCCCCAAATAATCGGGCACCACGCCCCAGGGCTGGTTGTCGCACTGCCCGCGAAAAAGCAGCAGGGGTGTTTGGTTGCCCTGGAGCCGCGGACGCGGGTCGGCCGTTTGCTGGAGATGGTGCAGCGTCATCAGCTGGGCGTAAAAGCCACCACCGCTTTCGGCAGGGGGTGCAAAAGCCGTATCGCAAACGGTGGCTTTGTTGAGCCAATGGTTGCGCTGGGTTTGAAAGGCGTCCATCTCGCGGCTGATGGTCTACTGCCTACAGTTAGCATTCGAGCCTAATCAGCTATCCTTGGCAATTCTAAATCCAAATCCGTCGTTGCGGGTTTCGCGTGGCGACTGGTAACGCACTTCGGGCATGTGAATGCCAAAGGGCATGGGTTTACCGTCGGCACCACGCGTTTCGTAAAACCAACTCACGCCCTTCGAAATTTTGTAACCCTCTTTCGCCATGGGCGGGCCCTGCGGGTTTTTCAGAGGCACCAAGCTGTCTTTGTCGGGATTGTACCAATCGGCAACCCATTCGCTTACATTGCCGGTCATGTCGTACAATCCCAGTTCATTGGGTTTGAGGAGGCCTACCAGATGAAAACTGCTGTCGGCATTTTCGAACACCCAGCCCACTTCCATTTGGTTATTGCTGCCACTGTACTGAAAGCCTTTGGAGCGTTGGCCTCCTTTGGCGGCATATTCCCATTCGGCTTCGGTGGGTAGTCGACCCCCGGCCCATTGGGCTTAAGCATGGGCTTCATCCCAGCTTGCCAACATCGGATTTTCATCTATCCAAACGTAATTGATCTTTTGACCATAAGCATTTTCAGCAGGCGGAGCTGGCATTTTTCGCCCAGTGGCTTCGCAAAATGCCCTGAATTGTTTCACCGTGATTTCGTATTTGCTGATGTAAAAGTCGCTTAGCTCCACGGTTCGGTGTGGACTGGTAAAACCGCGCACGGTGTCGCCACCCGGACTGATAATGAGCTGGTTTTTGCCTTGCTCAAATTCACCGCCCTCTACCCATACCCACTCTACTTGGTTAGCGTTTTGCTGGCAAGAAAGCACTGCAAGGCAAGTAGCTAACAGGAGTAATGATGGCTTTTTCATGGTTGTTGTACTAAAATGCTGGGTAACTGGGGAGGTTGGTGTTTTTAACGTTTTGCAGCTACCCGAAGGGCGGGACTTTTACCACAAAACTTGATTTGAAAAACCAATGTTTGCTTAACCATTAAACTGTCTTTGAAACACAAAACCCCGCATTTTGGGTAGGTGCTGTGTGTGTCCAGAATGGACATATTGTCATTCGGACACCATTCCAAATTTAGGG